>MDTG01086215.1_pt1 | contig 16884 bp, 16 predicted proteins | sample 811421 | NCBI WGS metagenome assembly MDTG01 (sample SAMN05326645, study PRJNA326480) | marine metagenome | isolation source: seawater | place: Pacific Ocean: South East | collected 2011
GTCTTAAGACAAAGTACCATTGGCGCTGAAAGGCTTGACTGCCGAGTTCGGTATGGGATCGGGTATTACACTTTCGCAATAATTACCAGGCAGAATTAGATACTAAAAATATTTAACAATGTAAAGTTGATTCTATGGTTAATTAGACTCAGAAAACCTTATATTCTATTACTTAAAAATTTACAAAATCAACCTATTTTTTTTCTGGATGTATTTGCAATTTTTAAAATTCTTATGATAGATGCATAAAATAAAGCAACAATTAAACCTAGACCAATCGAGATCATCAATATTAATATTGGTCTGCCTGTCTTGCTTACTTCCAAGTAATTAATATTATAATCAGTCCAATTAACCTTCGTTCCTCTTAATGATTTTATGTCTCTTTCCATATTATCTATTTCTATATACTTACGAGATTTGATTAGATCAATTTCTTTATTGATCATAGTGTATCCTCTTAAATAATAAGCGACATTTTGAATATTAATATTAAAAGAAACATTCGAGTCAGATAATTTAAGACTATCATCTTTGCTTTTTATACCAAGCTCTTTCGCAATCAAACTTTGTTCCGTTAAAAATTCAATTCTTACTAAATCTGCATTAAGTTTATTTACTCTTTTTATTTCCAATAAGTCGTCTAACTCTTGAAATATTCTTTTTTCGAAATTTTCAGATGTAAGTTTAAGTAGATTATTTAAAATATCTCTACCTTCATCAAAATCATCCCATACAAAATTTAATATATACTTTGATGGATCTTTTAAATCTGGTAGCTGCAAGGTAAGCAATGATGCATAGTTATATAATGCCTGATTCTGTTGTTTTGAAGGTAATCGTGAAATACTTTCCTTAATTCTTTTAATATTCGAAAAAATAGATATTAACTCTTCATAATCAAGTAACTCATCTGCAAATCTTTCCAACATAATTTCGCTTATTTCGTTTGGTTTAGCTATTATTTTTATTTTATCATCAGTTTCTTGATATTCTTCTGGATTTAATAAATCTTCATAAACAAGATTATAAATTGGTAAAAATCTTGTAAATTCAGAATCTTTAGAACTACCAATAATTAATGAATATCTGAATGAATTTGAGTTTTGAGAATTATAATAAATACCTATTATAATTGAGATAAATAAAATTAAAATAATACCTATTTTTGCATTTATAATAACATTTAAGAATTCTACTACGCTTATTTCATTATTATAATTGGATGATTTTTTTTTCATATATTTAAAAACGTTAACAACATTAAGTTATTTTAATTTAAATTTTTTTCAATAATTTTTTTTGAATAAATAGATTGTAAATAAAATCCTACTGGTAGACTATAAACAATCATAAGCCAATTGTTAAAAAAATTTCCATTTGGAGTTAAAGGCCAAACGGTTATTAGCATACTTGCTAAAAGACAAACTTGATAGTCTGATAGAAATCTTTTTTGATTTAAAACTATAGATTTAAATTGTTTTATAGATACGTAAAATACATAAATCAAAGCAATAAGTAAAAACAAAAATCCCACTATTCCTGTTTCTGCCAGTAATTGTATATAAAAGTTATGTGGATGTGTGCTGCAAGGAGATAAACCAACTATGTATTTTTTTTCTTTACATTTAACTCTAAACATTTTTGGCCCATGACCAAATACTGGCTTGTCTTTAAACATACTATATGCTGTTCTAATATGACTATCATGTTCAGCGGTAAAAATAACTGCATCTTGTGTACTTTTTATAATACCCATATTTTTAGCAGGCTCCTTGAACATTCTGTTAGATAAAGATGTTGAATTAAGGCTTATAAAAAAAATAAAAAACATACCTATAATAAAAGTTATTAATCTAAATTTTTGATACTCCTTAATTAAAATAATAATAAATATTGTTGATAAATTTAAAAAAAAGAATGCAGCTCGTTCACCTGATAAATAAATTAATACATCTACCAAGATAAATAACAGTCCTATTAAATATATTTCAAATTTTTGCTTTTGTTTAATTAGAAATAAAGCAAATAGCAAAGGGAACAATCTAGATAAGTATGAACCCAAAATCAAATCATCTTTAAAAAATGATGATACACGAAGACTGCTGTCTATTTTTATACCAAATAAATTTTCTCCATTAAAATACTGAAAATATCCATCTATAACTAAAACTGAAAAACATATGACCAATGAATAGTAGAAGTAGTTTATAATACTTTTATCTTTTTCGATCAAATACCAAATAAAGCAAGCGAATAATCCTATTCTAAAATAAAAAAGTGAACTTTTTAAACTTAATGAAATATCATCTGATAATAAACTGCAAATTATAGAAACAATCCAAAATACAAAAAATAAAATAATTGGGGCTTTTTTAATAAAGTAAAAATTTTTTTTTTTTAAAATATAGTACAAGAAGAACAAAGCTGAAATACTAATAATTAGATCAGGAAAAAAAGGTCCTAATATTAGAAAAGGTATTATAGAACAAATTATTAAATTAACATTTATAATTTTTTTAAAATTTTTTAAATTGTACATAATAATTTATGCAAAATAGTGCTATGATTGACTATCTTATTTTATGTTCCATTAAATTAATTTTTCTAAATTTCAATAAAAAAGATAAAGTATAAGAATATATGCTTATTATAAAATTATAATACATTATTTAAAGGATAAAAATGATTAATCATACAATATTATATTCCTTAATAAGTTTTTTAATATTAATTTTTTTTTCAAAAATTTCATATAAATTAAACTTAGTAGATATTCCTAATGAAAGAAAAAAACACTCTAAGCCTGTAGCATATACAGGTGGTTTAGCTATAAGTTTTATTTATGTTATTTCAATTTTTTTATTTGATATTGGGGATGAAAAGCTAAATACAATATTAATAACAGGTTTCTTAATCTCGATTATTGGTTTTATTGATGACAAACATCATTTAAATATTATTCAGAAGTTAAGCTTACAGTTTATTATAATTCTTTACTTAACAACTATAGAAAATTTTTATTTAAATGACCTTGGTGAATATAATAATTTTAAATTACAATTAAGTTTTATTGCAATACCATTTACAATATTGGCTGTATTACTATTAATTAACGCATTTAATTATTTTGATGGCTTAGACGGAACGCTAATTTTTTCGACGATTTCAGTGTTGTTAATATTATATTTTTTATCAGCTGATAAAAATATCAAAATATTTTTAGTTTTGATTTTAATTCCCTTGCTGTTTTTTTTGTTTTTTAATTTTTCTATTTTTAAGCTACCAAAATTATTTTTAGGTGATAGTGGCAGTTTGTTACTTGGTTTTATAATAGGATATATTTTAATATATTTAAAAAATAAAACTGATATCCACCCAATTTTACTTGCTTGGTCAGTAAATGTTTTTGTGTATGAGTTTTTATCAATTCATTTTATAAGATTGATTAGAAAGAAAAATATTTTTGAACCAGGTCAGGATCATTTACACCACGTTCTGTTTATGAAATCAAATAATTTATCTACAACAAATTTTTTGATTGTAATTACAAATATTGTTTTTTTTATTATAGGCTATAGTAGCTTTACATTTTTAAATTCTACAATATCATTAATTTTATTTGTAATTTTTTTTATAATTTATTTAATTTTAAGATTATTTTTTTTAATTAATAAAACGTAAAATAAATATTATTTATTTTTAATATTTATGGTTTTATTTTTAGATTTTGACTAAAAATAATATTTTATTTTGAATATTAATAGAAGAGAATAATCCTCATTCAAATTTTTTTTATTGAATTTGCTTTTTAATATATTGCTGTAAACGTGAAATAATCTTATAAATAAAAAATGTTATCGAATTTACCTTTAAACCATTATTATTGAACGAATTAAGAATTTCCTTATTTTGAAGCCATATATTTTTTAAGTTTTTATTTGAAACTCCTCCCATTCTCATCTTGACCCATATCTCAGGTGTATAAAGAGACTTAATTTTGTACTTTTCAAGGAAACGCATCATAATATCTACATCTGAAGCTAAATTAAAATTTAAGTTAAATTTGCCATATCGCTTGTAAACAGATTTCCGCACAAAAAAAGTTGGATGGGGTGGACACCACGCCTTTAAAAATAAACCTTTTTTAAATTTACTTGATTTAAAATAACGAATTATTTTAGAAGTGTCACTTGGATCAACATAAATCAAATCAGCATAATTAGCCTCAAGAAATGGATCTTTTGAAAACTCCCCTGCAACTTTTGAAATAACTTTATTGTCAAAATAAAAGTCATCAGAGTTTAAAAACCCTATAACTTCACCTTTTGCAAGATCTATGCCTTTGTTCATCGCATCATAAATACCTTTATCTCGTTCAGACACTAAAACTGACAATTGATTACGCTTAGACTCTAATAAGGAAAGAGTTCCATCTGTGCTACCTCCATCAATTATAATATACTCTATATTTTCATAGTTTTGGGAAAGTACAGAATTTATAGTATCGCTAATAGTATTTACGTTGTTCCAAACTACGGTTATGATTGATATTTTCATAAGCAAAACATTACATACAATTCTTTTTTTGAAATACTAATTTTTTTTTATCATAAACATAATAATATAGTGTCAAAAATTATGTTTTTATAACAGCTATTTTAAACATCCATTACTATTTGCTCTAAGCTTTTTAGGTATTTTTGCTTACTAAATTTTTTCTTCGCCTCTTGCCTGTTATAATTTTGAATGTACTTTAATTCATGTTTATTGTTTATCAAAAATTGAATTCCATCTACTAAACTTTCCACTGATCTTTTTTCAACTAAAACCCCATTTTTATTACTTAGCACTTCTGAAATATATTTGTGATTCGTAACTACAATTGCATTTCTAGATGCCATAGCTTCAATTATAGAGATTGGGAAAGCTTCTTTGTAACTAGGTAATATAAAAATATCAGAGCCTTGAAGTAGTTTAGTTTTATCATTACCAAATATTTTTCCTAAATATCTTATTTTATTATTTTGTAATATTTTATCGTCAAATTTTTTTTTTAATTCTTTAAAGTTCATGTAATCATCTGAAAGACATTCTCCAGCTATATTTAAAATAATATTATCATTTTTTTTAATTAATTGTTCAAATGCATCTATAAGCTCAAATATACCTTTGCTAACCATTATATTTGACAAATATAATAAGGTTATTTTAGTCTCGTCTTTTTTTGCTATTTCTTGGTCTAGCTCTTGATCATAAAAGTTTGGTATAACTTCAATTCTCATATTTTTAAAATCTCTAAACTGTGACTTCATACTTTCAACAAGCACTATAGAAATGTCTACTTTCTCATAACTTTTGAAAAGTATTTTTCTATACCATTTTGGACTATTGTGTAAAAAATCATAAAAGTCTGATCCATGGAGATGATTAATAATTTTTTTTTTTTTAAAGCTAACAAGATTAATAAGCAGTATATCTTTTAAACTTCCAAGCACACTCCTGCTACAAGTAAAATAAACCAAATGATAATCAGTAAATAGAGCTTTTAGAAATAAAATTAATAATGTTTTAATAGAAAAAAAAATTTTAATTAGCTTTGTTTTATTTTCAAAATTAGTATTTACAACTATTTTTTTATCACTTGAAATAGTTTCTACAAATCTTGAGAAAGCTAATGACTGACCAGTAACTGGTGGGATAAGTGGACCAACAAAAAAAAATTTCATATAATTATGTATTCTTGAAACAATTAATAGTAGTTGTCGTAAGTTTACACTTCATTTAACCACTTTTTTTTTAAACGTTAAACATTTTTTCAACTTGTTATTAATATCTTTTTTATATTAACTTTCTAAACAAATGTTTATATATTCTCCATATTCTTTAGGTCTTGAAAAGTTATACTTTCTATTGGTGATACCTCTGATGATACTTGTTGATTATTTTTTACAACATTAATAACCCTACATGGTTTTTTGTTAGTGAATAACCTTTTACTCGTAACATGGTCGATCATCAAAGAGGCTCTCTCTCTATATAACTTGTAATCAGATGGATTTCCAACTTCATTAAAGCCATCATAAAAATGCCCATACACTGGAGGATCAGATAAATAATCTGCGCCTAGTAAATAAATTTCTTGAAACCCCATATAACTTGCAATGCCTAAAGCAGTTGATATGGAACCCTCTTGTATATTATTAAGTTGTTGTAAATCAGAATTAATATCACTAGTTGATAAATAATTTCCGTCAGATGCCATATAAAAAGTGTCTTGCTCCCTATAATGGCTCAATTCCTTTGTATAAGGAAACGCGGTAGTATGTAAAATAATACTACATCCTTTTTTTGTTAATTTGAATACGGAACTAAAAATAAAATCGAAAAATAGTAATGATCTTGGTTCCCATGAGGCTGGATTGAAATAAGCAACAACATTGCACTTTTTAAAGTCTTTATGTAATACCGATGCTCCACATGCAATTACTGGCTCATTTTTTAGTAAATCGAAATCAAAATCAATAACACTACCACCTGTAAATAATACAAAACAACGTTTTCCAACAAAAGAATCTTTTATAAATTTATTTCTTAGAAGCAATTTTTTATTTTTAAAATGAGTCAAAAATAATATTAATTGATGAATTATATTACGAGAGTCTTTTAAACTATTACTTCTCAATGTTTTCTTCAAAACCATTCGAAGAAATTTTCTAATTATAGGCATAAAATGTTAGCAGATATTATAATTAAGAAGTTATTTTTACTAGAATAAAATTCTAATACATATATGTAATAAATGCAATTTAAAAAATTAATACTTCAAAGTTTGTTCATAAATTCAAACTCTATTTATCTTTAACTATTCTGTTTAGCTGACAAAAATTCTTTATTAATTGTAACTCTTATTACTCACTGTGTTGTGATGCTAAATACTGCTTCTTATGAATAAGATAAATTAAAAATCCAAAATAAAATGCAAACATGCTAAAGCCAATTGAAATTCCTGAAAACATAATTGCATTTACAAGAAGAGAAAAAAAGAAAAACTTTTTTAGATTGTTTTTATATAGTGAGTAATACAAACTTATCAAACTAATGGGAATTAAAACTGCAACAATACCTAGCTCAAAAAATGCAGAACCATAACCAGACATAATTCTACCTCCCATAGCACGCGCATGATGATTTACATAATCAGTAGATATAATTCCTACTGCAGTATATTTTTCTATTTGACCTGACTTGTATATTTCCCAACTTAAAAAGCCGTTAGGAAGCATGTAATTGTCATAGGAACCTTTTAAAGAAAAAACAACATGAAAAAGTCGATCAGTAATACTAAAATCCTTTATCAATAACGAACTAGGACTATTTAAAAATTCAGTTATTAAATAAGCAATTCTAGTTTCTTGCATAAATTCAGTGATAAAAAAAGGAGTTATTATTAAGAGAGCAATCATATACAAAATAGATTTAAAACTTAGGTGAGTCAAAAAATAAAGTAAGATCATAATAATAAGAAAAAGAAACACCATTGAAGACTTTGCAAAAAAAATAATGCCTAATACACAAATAAAAATAAAACTCTCTTTATATTTGTAATTTGTATGAAATAAAAAAAGCATAAAAAATAACAAAACAACGCCATAAAAAGTTGGTTCTGCTGCTAAACTTACAACACCTCTGGTTTCACCCAATATTCTAGGGTCTCTAACTAAAAAGGTTAAAAAAGCTTTATTAACAAAAGTCTGTATCAAGCCGACAAGAAACCAAATGATAATTGTTAATTTTAAAAAAAACTCAAAATTAATTCTCTCTGTTTTTAGGATTTGATATCCAACAAAACTAACAAAAAACAACTGCATATAGTTAAAGAGTGACCTGGAGGAAGCAAAATTAATTCCACTTCCTAAAAAAATGAAAATTGAAAAAAAAAAAATCAACAATAAATATAACTGAACACTAGAAAATGTTATATTTCTAAAAGAAAAAAATAAGATAAGAGCTATAACAAGCCCGTAAGGCTGCATATCTGTACCTAAATCAATAAATGAAATAAAAGGAAAAAAAGTAAAAATAAAAAAAAGAAAATAAGAAAACTTTCTCAAAATATTATCTAATGTACTCAATTGATTTATATTTTTAGACAAAACGTTTAATTATTTTTTTTAAAATTTCTTTAACGATTAGCATACAGTAAAACATATTATTTATTAATGTCTTTTCAACAATTTCCCAACGTTGCAATATAGAATCAATACGATTTACATCAGAAACACCTCCGGCTTCAAATTTTGCTATTGTTAAATCTATAAATTTAAATTTTGTATAATTTTGTAAAGCTTTATAATAAAGTTCAAAGTCAGCAGCTATCTTTTTACTATGATCAAATTTATTCTTTTCAAGATAATTTCTTTTTACAAAACTAGCTTGATGACTAAATTGTTCACCTTTCCAAAGGTTTTTAATTATACCTGCTTTAACGAAACGATGATGTCCAGTAGGATAAATTATTTCATGGTTGCCGTAAATAATCTCTGCTTCTTCATGAATTTGATTATTAAACAAGTCCATTAAAACAGAATAATTATAAAACTCATCACCCGCATTCATAAAATTAATCCACTCACCTGTTGCAATATCAATACCTTTATTCATTGCATCATAAAGACCATTATCTTTTTCACACACCCAGTAATCAATCTTATCTTCATATTTTTTTATATTATCAACCGTCCCATCTGTGGATCCTCCATCAACAACTATATACTCTAAATTTTCATAAGTTTGATTTATAACACTATTTAAAGTTTTATTTAGATGTTCTTCACCATTTAAAACAACTGTTATTATAGAAACAAGAGGCTTATCTTTATAAGACTTTTTAAAATAACCTTTTGTATGCAGCCCGCCTTCACCTTTTCGACTTTTACTTTTCGGTAAAAATAAATTCGACTCAATTTTATCTTTAGGAATATTCATTATTGTTTGTCTTATCTATTGTAAAATATACATGGTCTTACCAACAAACATCATTAATAAGTAGCTTCATCGCAATACCTCTTTATAAACTTTGTAAGTTTCTTTTGCACACCTTTCCCATGAAAATTTTTTCACATGCTTTAAACCTTTTAAAATAAGTGATGATCTTATATTGTCATCATACAAAACAGAAATAATATTATCCTTAATTGACGATACAGAGTATGGATCAAATAAAAGAGCACCGTCTCCTACCACTTCAGGAATACTACTAATATTACTACAAACAACTGGACATCCATAACTCATTGCTTCAAGTGGAGGAATACCAAACCCTTCATAAAGTGATGGGTAAATAAACAATGAAGCATTTTTATAATAACCACCGAGTAATGCATCATCACCATCGACTTGCTTTATTGAATGTCGAGGTATTTGCAATCTATCAAATATTGCAATTTCATCTTTATTTATTTTACCTCCTCCAAATATTACTAAATCAAAAAAATTTTTTATTTTATTTGCTGCATATGCCTCAATAAATCTTTTAAAATTTTTATAACCTTTACGGCTACCTATGTATAATAAAAAAGGCTTATGAGTTTTTTCAGGATTTTTTATTTCTTGTGTTCTTAAAGAAAATCCATGATGAATGACCGTAGTTTTTTTGATATCAACATCAAAAAGTTTAATCAAATCATTTTGTGTATTCTTTGAAATACATATTATATGATCTGCATTAGCTACAGCAATTTTTTTTAGCTTGCTGGTATTATCTTTCTTTAAAAATTCATCTGGAAAAAGTTCATGTATCATATCGTGTATTGTAATAATCTTTTTTGCACGAATTCTTTTGTATTTTAAAATATCATAATAAGTTTGATGAATTATATTTGGATTATAATGCTTGGACAAAATAGGAAAAAAAAATGAGTTGATTATTGAACACAATCCTGCCGATTTTTTAAAATCAGGGAGTTTAAATCCGCGAAACAAAAAGTTTGTATTGTCTGCTGATAAGTAATTATTTTTATAGAAAGGGGAAATAATTTTTACTGTTACTTTTTCATGTTTATTTAAAGCTATATGATTTGCGAGCTCAAGAAAATATCTTGAAATTCCACCATACATTTGTTGAGTAAATATTTGATGATCATATAATATCTTCATTTTTATTTGAAAATTTTATCTTTTAATTAATCCTTTAATCGTAAGTCTTAAATTTGATTCTATAGCTTGAAGATTTAATTTCAAAAGACTTACAAAAACATTTAACCACTCATATAATTTCAAATTTCTCATTAAATTTAACGCATACTTTGAAAACTCATATAATGGTAAAAAGAACTCTATAGATTTATTTCTATAGTAATACCAAGGATTATCACTCCTACTTTGTCCATGTTTTCCAAGTACCAACAATCCATCTTTACTTCTATTTATCTCTCCTATGGAGATTAAAAAAAAATTAAAAGACCAGTCATTAGCTGCGTATAAAACGTGAAGATCTTTATATTGTTTTGCAATTTTAGTTCTCATTAATGAATAATATATTCCATGAGATTTCCATGCATTTTGTAAAAAAACTTTATAACGGTCTTTGACTGTTCCTTCTAAACTGAATTTCACATGTTTGTTTTTCATATTTTCTTCATCTTCATAACAACTTGGTGATGTTGAGGCTACAAATCTTGAATTTTGGTCAAGAGCAATTACATTTGTCATTAAAAAATCTGGAGAACGCCAATCATCGTCTGCATGCCACATAAAATATTTTCCTTTTGCTTTATTAAGCAGAAAAACTGAATTTGGAAATTCTCCTATGTTCTTATCCTGACAAATATAATTTATACGTGAATCTTTTAAAGCATATTTTTCACAGATACTCCCTGTTTTGTCGTTTGAAGCATCATTTGAAATTATTAGCTCAAAATCTTTAAATGTTTGAGATAATAAAGAATTGATTGCTTTTTCAATAGTTTTTTCACCATTATAGGCTAACATTCCTATTGTCACTTTTGGATTCGGTTTAACCTCATCAGGCAAATTACTTCCGATAGCAACAAAATCAGATGTTTCATCATTTGACATGATTCAATATTAACAGATAAATTTAACTAAAGTTAGATTTAATTTTATAATCTGGAGATAAAACTTAAAAAATTAATCATATTATCTTAAATTAAAAACTTATTTACTTAGATTTTATTAATCATTTTATTAAATATTTTAAATTCTCTAATATAATCTTTTTCTTCATAATATCTATCGCACAAGACTCCACAAACATCATTCTTTTTTAAATTTATCTTTACCCAAGTTAATGGATAAATAATTTCCAAATTTTTTCCTGGTTTAATTAATATTTTTTTTTTCTGTCCATCAGAAAAAATACATTCAATAAAAAAAGATCCTTTAACACTAAAGAAAGCTTGAATACATTTTTTATGTGCATGATCTCCTCTTTGAATTTTTTCATTAGCAACTAAAAAAAAAATTCTTTTAAATTTAATTTTTTTGTCTAGTTTATCTAAAATTAAAATATGGGAATTAAGATCTTTTTTTATTAATTTTAACATTTATCCAATGTCTAATTTTTTTATTGTTTTTTTAATAGATGAAAATAAATCACCTTTAAACTTAAAATTTAAATTTAATAATCTATCACTTTGTACCTCATATGATAATTGATTAAGTATCTTAGTATTAACAAATAATTTTTTAATTTTTTTAATAGACTCAATTTTTTTTATTATTTCAACTACTTTTAGATTTATTGTTACAACATCCAAAGTCTCATTTTTAATTTTATTATTAAATACACAGAAAATTATTGATTTAACACAGTCATCTAAATCAAGATAAGGTCTTTTTTTTCTATAAAATTTTTTCCATATTGTTATTTTTTGACCCATAGCAGCTTGGTAACAAAACTTATTTATTGCCGTATGAAATCTCATTCCATCAGACATTCCAAAAATAGTACCAAATCTCATAATACAATAGTTATTTGATCTTTTTTTTATCATATTTTCACATAATATTTTTGAATTAGCATATGGACTTTGTGGAAATATATTTTCTTGGTTATTTTTTGAATTTATAATCTTATGTTGACTGCCATAAACACTAGTTGAAGATGCGAATAAAATTTTTGTATTCTTATTTGCAAAATCTAATACTTTATTTGTGCACTCTAAATTGTGATCTAAAACTTTGTCTTTATTGGAAAAACTTTTTTCTGCATTTGTAGTAGATGCTAAATGAATAATACAGTCGATTTTATTTTTAACTTTCTTAAAATCAAAATTTATTAAATTTTCATCGAAAAAGATAATTTTTTTTCTATTTTTTAAATTAATAAATGTTACGTATCTTTCAGTATAAAAATTATCAATAATGATTATTTTCCTAACTATATTCATTGAAGATAATCTATTGATTAATTTAGATCCTATGTGACCCATTCCTCCTGTTATTAAAATTCTCATTTTTTTAAATATTTATTAATTGTTAATTCAATTCCTTCATTTAGATTATATTTAGGTTTCCATTTGATGACTTTTCTTAGTCTCAAATTATTTCCAAAAAAATTTCTTTTATTTATTTTGTGTATATTTTTTGGACTATGGGAATGCATGATTTTAAGAAAAATATTTTTATTTTTTAATTTTGATTGAATAATTTTTAATACATGTATCAAAGATTTACTTTTACCACTACAAAGATTAAATATTTTTTCTTTAAATTTATTTTTGATCGAAAAAATCGCTAAAGCATCTGTGACATCATCTATATAAATATAATCTCTTAAATATTTACCTTTATCATAGATGTTTACTATTGATGTTTTTTTATTTATTGATTTTTTTATAATATTATTTATGAAACCCCTGTTATTTTGTGATGTTCTTGAATAACCATAAACATTTGAAAGTCTCAGTGCAATAAAATCCAAATTGTAAATATTACTAAAAAAAATAAAGTATCTTTCTACAATATATTTTGAAAAATCATACCAGCTGATAGGATTTTCTCTTAAATTTTCTGTAACGTATTTTTTATCTGTTAGTCCGTAAACTGTCACAGTACTTGTAAATACAATCCTTGGATTAAGTTTTTTTCTCTTTATATAAGTAAACAAATTTTTACAAAATTGATCGTATTTTAAAGTTAATTGATCAAAATTATTTTCAAAATACATTAAATCACTTTCAAAAGCTAATAAATATATTACGGAATTATGATTTATTTTTTTAAACCAATTATAATTTTTAAAAATATCTCCATATTTTTTTCTTGAAATTTTTTCAACATTAAATTTTTTATTTTTATTTAATTTTTCACATAAATTTTTTCCTATAAAACCATCAGAGCCAATTATTATAATATGTTTTTTTTTCACTTATTTTAATAAATTAAAAATATTTAAAATTATCTTTCCTATAATATTAGTTAATTTTTGCTTTAAAATCATATTGTAAATATATTAAAAGATAATTATATAAACGACAATTAATTATTAATATAACTTTTAAATGAAAAAAAAAATTATATCAAAAAATCAATTCATTAAAAACAAAGATTCTTGGATTAAAAAATTTAGAAAAGATAACAATATAAAAAAAATCGCTAAAAAATTATGGGTAGAGTCTGACAAACATAATTACTCTTACTTTTTTTCTTGGCAGGGAGAAACATTGCTTCAAACTCCTGAAGATCTCGTTACACTCCAAGAAATTATTTCAGATCTTAGACCAGAGATAATAATTGAAGTTGGTGTTGCATGGGGAGGCACTATGCTATTCTATGACTCTTTAACTTTACAAAATAACATTAAAAAAATTATTGGTATTGATATTTATATTCCTAGTCATTTAAAAAAAAGTATTTTTAAGAAATCTCAAAATAATAATATTTATTTATATGAAGGAGATTCGTCTAGCTTAGAACTTTTTAAAAAGATTAAAAAAAAAATTAAAAATCATAAGAGGATTTTAATTCACCTAGATAGTAATCACACAAAAGACCATGTATTAAAAGAATTAAATTTATTTAGTAAACTATGTAAAAAAAATGATGTCATAATAGTTGGAGACACATTATTAGAGCATATTCCAAAACAAAAACATAGAATTAGAGAATGGGGTAAAGGCAATAGTCCTCAAAGTGCACTAGATGCATTCTTAAAGAAAAATAAAACATTTAAAATTGATCATAAAATATGTGATAAACAAATGTTTACAAATAATCCAAAAGGATATATTCGAAAAATCTAATTTTAATTAAATTAATTAACTATCAATAGTTTTTGACGATTTAGTTTAATAAATAGAACAAATAATATTAATGTTACTAAAAAATAAAAAAAATATTATTAAATGAAAATTGCAGTAATTGGATTTGGTTACATTGGATCAGTTATAAGTGCTGTTTTGTCAAATAAAGGTCATAATATTACGGCAATCGATAACAACAAAAATTGTATTGATGAACTTAATAAAGGAATTTGCCACATACCAGAGCCTAGGCTTAAAGAAATGATTTCAAGCTCTGTTAAGTCGGGACTGCTAAATGGATCAATTTCTTATAATTCAATTAATGAAAATGATGTTATTTTAGTAACAGTCGGTACTTCTCTTTCTAATGATTATGATGCTGATTTAAGTGCTCTACAAGATGTTTTTAAAAATTTATCTGCAAATGTGGCTGGAAATCAAATAATAATGATTAAAAGTACAATCCCACCAGGTGTAACAAGAAAACTTGCAAAAGATTATTTTGGTTCGAATGAAAATGTTTACATAGGATTTTCTCCTGAAAGACTTGCAGAAGGAAATGCTATTCAAGAACTTCAAGAATTACCCATAATTGTAGGTGGTATTAATGACAAAAGTACACAAAAATGTGCAAATTTTTGGGAAGAAACATTAAACGTAGAAGTTATAAAAGTTTCAAGTTGCGAAACTGCTGAGCTTGTAAAATTAGCAAACAATCAATGGATTGATCTAAATATTGCTTTAGCAAATGAGTTAGCAATTTTATGTGATGCTCTTCCCTATGAAATAGATATTCTTGAGGTAATTAAAGGAGCCAACTCTCTTAAAAAAGGTCAGCATTTTGTAAATTTTTTAACTCCATCGATTGGAGTTGGGGGATATTGTTTAACTAAAGATCCTTGGTTTGTTTCTACGCTGGGGAATAAAAACAATAGATCATTAAAATTACCTCGAACCGGAAGGTTAGTTAACGATAGTATGCCATCATATTGTGTTAACCAAATAATTAGATCATTAAATAAAATTAATAAAAAAATTGAAAATGTTAATATTGCTATATTGGGTTACTCATTTAAAAATAACTCTGGTGACATTAGATTTTCTCCTATGATAAATTTTGTTGATACTCTGATGAGTCATGGCAACAATAAAATAAAAATTTTTGATTCTTCTTTGTCTATGGAAGCAAATAAGTTAATTCACAAAAATATAGTAAAAACAGATACCTGGCAGCAATGTGTTAAAAATGCTGATATTGTAGTTTTTGGTGCTGCACACGATGATATAAAGTCAATTCAAATTAGTACCCTTGGGTCTTTGCTAAATAAAAATGCCTTAGTCTTTGATGGAAGAAGATATTTTACAAAAATAGAAGTTAATAACCTTAAAAAATTAGGTATTAATTATTTAGGAGTTGGTAGAACATTTAGATAAATTTTTTGAAATTTAATAAAGATGCAATTGATTAATAAAAAAGTAATGGTAACTGGTGCTGCAGGCTTAATTGGGAGTCATTTAATTGAGAGATTAATTCAACTTGATTACAAAGTTTATGGATTTGATGTAGTTGATTTAGATTCAAATAATAATCTTAAAAAAATAAAAAATAATAAAAATTTTATTTATTTTAAGGGTGATGTAAGATCTTTAGATGATTTAACCTCATTTTTTCAAAGCGATGCTTCGATATTATTCCATTTGGCTTCAGTTGTAGGGGTAAACAAATATATAGAAGACCCAATGAGTTTAATTGATATTGCAGTGATAGGTACTAGAACTTTAATCAACATGTGTCATAAAAATAATGTTAGAATGTTATTTACCTCCACTTCTGAAGTTTATGGTAAGAATCCAGACATACCTTGGCAGGAAACAGGAGATCGAGTTTTAGGACCAACAAATATTGACAGATGGTCTTATTCAACTGCAAAAGCCTTGTGCGAGCACATGTTGTTTGGAATGCATCATAAAGATAAATGGCCTATGTCTATAGTAAGATTTTTTAATGTTTATGGGCCAAGACAAAACCCAATATATGTTGTATCTAAATCAATTTACCGAGTTTTAAATAATTTGTCTCCAGAATTATATGATGGTGGCAATCAAACTAGGTGCCTTACTTATATAGATGATGTAATCAATGGTATAATACTTGCAGGGACACTTGACTCCGCCATAGGACATATTATTAACCTTGGAAATACAGTGGAAAGTACTATGAGCGAAGTAGTTAATACAGTTATAAAATCAGCCAATTCTAACATTAAAATAAATCATATAAAGACTAATGAAAGGTATGGAAAAGTTTACGAAGATATACCTAGAAGAGTGCCTGCAATTAATAAGGCTTATGATCTTCTTAACTGGAGGCCTGTCACAAGTATGCAAGAGGGTATTAAAAAAACAATTGATTGGGCAAAAAAAAATCCTTGGTATCTAAAGTAATTTAATTGATCTAGATTAAATATAAAAATTGATATTCAATTAAGTTTTAATTCTGCACATAAAATATAATATTAAAAGATTAATTATTTTATCAAATTATATAAAAAATTTTATTTTAAAATTTAAAATAGAAATAAAAGAATAAAAAAATTTTATAAGAGATGCTTATTAA
>MDTG01132041.1_pt1 | contig 16882 bp, 14 predicted proteins | sample 811421 | NCBI WGS metagenome assembly MDTG01 (sample SAMN05326645, study PRJNA326480) | marine metagenome | isolation source: seawater | place: Pacific Ocean: South East | collected 2011
CATCTGGCTCGATAATCAGGTGGTCTTGGCCCGCTTAAAAGGCTCTTGGAATCAAGAGATGGCGAAGCTTTACGCAGAGCAATTCAAGCAAGCCGCTCAGCCTTTAATTCACAGTGACTGGGCACATATCGTCTACTTAGATGATTGGGAACTGGGCACGCCCGAATTTGAACAAGTCATCAGTGAGCTTGTGGCCTGGGTCATTGAACATGGACTCAAGCGTACCGCTCAAGTTTATAGCCCAAGCATGCTCAAGCAATACCAGATGGACAGGCTCGTGAAAAGCTCAATGGGGGAATTTGAGCGGCGCGTATTTCGGGATGAGTCTGAAGCCTTTGATTGGCTTAGTCGCCAAGGGTATGCTGTTAAGCGCGAGCAACTTCAGCCTATGAGTGCATAATCATCATGAAAGATAACAAAAACAATATTCAGTTTTTCACCGCACTACTCAGTGTGATGGCCGCCGCCTTTGGCGTACAAAAGCGCAAAAACATGCAGCGTGATCTTCAAGCTCCCAACCCGGTTGTTTATGTGGTTGCCGCCTTGGTGTTTGTATTGTTATTCATCGGTGCCATTACCGCCGTTGTGATCATGGTGGTACCTGAACACCTCACCTGATCAGGCGCCTACAAATTCAATAACCTAACTCTGATCTTGGCTCTTATCTAAATTTTTAAGCAAGCGTTTCACGTTTGAATTAACACCACTGGGATACTGGCACACACCATTAGGGAAAATAGACTCTAATTGGGACTGAAACGCTTTCATATCCACACTACCATACACACCCGATGCAATGGCCGCCGCCACTGACTGCTTATCACAATATAGAGTGTCACCATAAATACTTTCACCCGCCACAAAGCGAGACTGGGTAAAGTGGGGGAAGCGCTGTTGACACACTCCTTGTGTTTTTTCATTCCACAGCCCGTCCCATGTATTGGGCGCATCATCAATAATATTCTGTTGCGCATCATAACAGCGATCACTGGCAGAGGCGGGCTTGTTCTGTTGTAAACTTAGCTGTGGGTGGGTCTTCATATTAAACAGCCACTGGTCGATGACCCGCAAGGCATCGCCAATAGGAAGGCTGCGGATCAGGTCTTTGCGGGATAGGTTATCGTCTTTTTCCATCATCCAGATTAACTGGTGTTCACTATTGCCCATGGCATATTCAATGCGTTTACGGGTCGCAAATGAGGCCATGGAATGATGCATATCTAATTGATGATCTAAATAATGGCGTAAATCAATGATCGGAATATCCGCCACACCTAAAAATACTAAGCCCGCATCATAAGCCGCTTGTGCAGCCTGGGCATCCCCTTGGCTTCTAGGGGCGGATATGGACTCCCCCTCGTGCGTCATATTATGCTGACTCCAAAGTGACAAGCGCTTTAATGAATCATCACCACTGATGTGCCAAAACCGATCATTCTCCATTTCAATGGGGGGTTTCCAACCGCCAATTTTTTCATTTAAGTTAATAAATTCGCCCACTGATAATTCACCTTTCACTAACGATGATAAACCGTATTGCACACCGTCATTTCCCCAGAAACGTCGACCAAAGCCATGCTGATCTGTGCCATAAATATGTTGTAGGTCACCCCAGTGACTCCAATCAAAGCGTTTAAATACATCAGTGGCCACTTCGTGATAATCGGCAAAGAACTTAGGGTTATTAATCAAATGGGCAGGGCCTCTCCAGCCATTCGTACATTCACTGGCCCCTTTAGGCATTTTACTGAAGTCACCGTTCATTATGGCGGCTATTCCTTGCAAATTACCGTAACGGTTTTTGTATCCTTGGCGCGCATGACTGCCTTCGATTAACGATCGATTCTCCCATTGTTCCCATTTTGGATTGTCACTGGTTTCGTCAAAATAGTAATGCATGAGCTCACAATCCAATGCATAGCTCACTTGAGTGACCATGTCGGGATAGGCGTACAATGGAATCGCGGCATCAATAATACCTGGATGATTTTGTGCCAGTAAATACTGTTGAATGGCGCCGCCAGAGCCGCCCATTCCCACGGTGTATAACGGTTTACCATACTGGGTTTCAAATTGACGTTTTACGCGTAACGCGGTGTCTTCACTTAACCAAATATCATAATGATTACTGGTTTGTGTGCCGGTACTAAACGCGACAGCATAACCTTGCTGCAGTTGTGCTTCATGCTCATACAATAATTTATCGATATTCACATTCCCTTGTTTACGCCCAACGCCAACGCCACCTTTAAATCGATAAATTAATTTTTGATTCCACTTACTGTTATTAAATAATTCTGGTGTATCTTGTTTATTTACTGGAATGGCCAATACATATATAAACCGATTAATGGTACCCGTTTCGATGCGTATAATGGTTTTGGTTTCCATATCCAATGAGACAAGATTATCTGCTTTAACAAAACCATCTTGTTTTTCATCTTTAACATAATATTGAATGCGCGTAGGCAAGCGGCAATCTTTGCTGTATCCCATCAACTGTTTAGTTTTTTTATCGTTGTCATTGACTACAAATACAGCAATACCTTGCTTGTCTTGGTTATCCACCAAGGGTTGGCCTAAACCACTGTGTTGTGTATCACAAATAAAAGGGTACTGATTCGGTGCGGAAAAAAGAGGTGTGACAGGGCCCGTTTGATTCAGTTTAATCGGAAAAGGAAACGTCTCAGCAGGACGCGCTTGTTGGCGAGGATGCAAACCCTGATAAGCGCTTTGCTCTTTTTTTAGCGCAACATCAGGCGGTGTATTCAGCACAATCAAACCGCTGGTTTTTGGTAAGAAACGTTGCTCTAAGCGATCGTAAAACACCCCCAGACTCGTGGAGCAAATAACCACTACTACTACAAAAGTAAGTACAGTTTTCATGTTGCTCTCCTTTGCCCTATATATTTAAATCTAGCGTCTAATTGATTAAGGCAGTAGATAATTTTGGCAACATTTTCTTTCTAAAAAAACAAATAAAATAACAAAGTATCTGCTTGCTATTTTACCAACTATACCCATCATGACTGACAAACTTAGTCTGACTTAATTCACGCTTATCTCGTAAGTTAAGACACACTTACATTTATATATCATTGCCTCCTCACGATTACCCATAAACCATCAATGTATAAAAAGGAAAATATAAAATTCGAGTTATCTAAAAAAAACAGTAAGAATAATTGGTTATTTAAAGGTATTTTTATGTCTTAAACTTTGACATTTAATTATTTAAGTGGAGAAGCTCACAACTTTACAATCGAATAACATACATGTGACGCAGTTTGCACTAAGATAGGGAACTACTTCAATTGAGTGCTTTGCAAATCACATGAAGAAAATACTTAGCTGCTGTCCTGTTGCCAGCATTGAAACCATGAACCTAATACCGGCAAACTTTCAGTTTCAGCCCGGTAAACCGGTATCAGCATTTCAGGCTAATGTTTGGTGGATTCAAGAAAGTGAAGCCAGTGTGTGCATGCGTGATCATAAACAGCGTATTCATCATTTGAACCGCTATACCGATAGAGAAGGTTACTTAAGCTCTATTGACCAAGCCATCCGCGAATGCATTCATTTAACCCGTGGTTATAACTTATCCATTAGCAGCTTAGAAAGTGTATTCATTGAAATGAACATTATTCAAACGCCGGTATTTGAGTTATTTTCACAAGAAATAAAATTCAGCTGGGACCGCCACACCAATTGGCGACAATATGAAGTAGTCAGTAATGAGTGGAGTCAGCTTCAATATCCAGACAAACCTATTTCACCCCACAATGTTGTCCGACCGGTGAAAGATAAAAAAATTCTGGGGCAAAAAGTGATTTGGCATTCGAATCAATCCATGAATGATGCCATGGCATATGTGAAAGAATTTAAACTGGAGTGGGCACTGCAAGACAATAAAAAAATCACGAGTAATCAAAACAAAGTGACCAAGCTGACACCTAAAGGGTAACGGGACTAAGCAAACCCGTAACTAAAGCGCCACTGCCCTGCCAAGTCTTTACCACTGCCCGAATTTTTATAACCACACTCTTGTAAGTAATCACGTACTTCTTGCGCCTGTTGCCAGCCATGCTCCATTAATAAACACCCTCCCTCATTGAGGAATGGTTTGGATTCATTAGCAATATGCTGCAAATCCGCTAACCCATGATTGTGTGCAATCAAGGCAGAAGCCGGCTCAAAACGCACATCCCCTTTTGATAAGTGCTCATCGAGCTCATCAATATAAGGAGGGTTACTGACAATTAAATCAAAACGTTCATTAGGCACATGTTCAAACCAGCTACTTTGCAAAAACTCTACATTCGATAACTGGTTTTTGACTTTGTTCGAATTGGCTAATTCAACTGCTTGCGGAATTAAATCCACACCCAGTACATGAGCATTTGGAAATTCTTTTGCCAAAGCAAGGGCTATGGCCCCCGTACCGGTACCCAAATCCAAAATGCGCTTGGGCTGTATGTCTTGCTCTAATACCCAGTCAATTAACGACTCAGTATCAGCGCGCGGAATCAACGTATGGGGCGCCACATTTAAGGTTAAATCCCAGAAACCTTGCTCACCTAAAATATAGGCAACAGGCTCACCTGCTTCGCGACGCTGAAGGTTGCTGCGATAGTCAGTGACTTGGGCTTGGGTAAGGTGCTTATCTGGATCCGTAAACAAGATATTACGGTGGGCATTTAGCGTGTGCAATAAAATGAGTTCGGCATCTAATGCTTGTGTGTCGGAATGAGTAATAAAGGCTTGGCCCTCTAGGAGGGCCTGTTTAATGCTGATGGTCATGGCTAGAATTTAGTTTTCCACACCCATGTTTGCCAGCATTTCTGCCTGATGTTCTTGAATTAACGGTTGTACGACGGAATCCAGATCCCCTTCCATTAACTCATCTAGCTTATACAGCGTCAGATTAATTCGGTGATCACTCACACGGCCTTGTGGGTAGTTATAGGTACGAATGCGTTCAGAGCGATCGCCACTGCCCACTAAACTTTTACGCTCAGCGGCTTGCTCGGCTTGGGCTTTTTGTGAAATGGCATCGTTTAAACGGGTAGCCAAGATAGACATGGCACGAGCACGGTTCTTATGTTGCGAACGCTCGTCCTGACATTCCACCACAAAACCGGTTGGAATGTGGGTAATACGAATCGCTGAATCCGTTTTGTTCACGTGCTGACCACCGGCACCACTGGCGCGGAAAGTATCAATTTTTAAGTCCGCCTTATTGATATCCACTTCTGCTTCGTCTTCCACCTCAGGCATCACGGCCACGGTACAAGCAGAGGTGTGAACCCGGCCTTGGCTTTCAGTGGCCGGTACACGTTGCACGCGGTGAGCGCCCGATTCAAATTTTAACTGGCTGTAAACCGCATCACCTGCGATACGCAAAATCATTTCTTTATAGCCGCCATGATCGCCTTCATTGGCGTTCATCACTTCGAATTTCCAGCCACGTTTTTCAGCATACTTGGTGTACATGCGGAATAAGTCACCCGAGAAAATCGCAGCTTCATCACCGCCGGTACCCGCGCGAATTTCAACAATTACGTTTTTGCCGTCATTGGGGTCTTTTGGTAAAAGCAGTATTTGCAGCTCACCTTCTAAGCGCTCGATTTCGGCCTTGGCACTTTTTAATTCTTCTTGACCCATTTCTCGCATCTCTGGGTCGCTATCTTGAATCAAGACATGGGCTTCTTCTAGATTGCCCTCGGCTTCCATGTATTGCTCAAACGCTTTTACCACAGGTTCGATTTCAGCGTATTCTTTTGATAAAGCACGGAAACGGTTTTGATCGCTGATGACACTGGCATCGGACAACAAGTGACCAATTTCTTCATAACGCTCTGCAAGGGTTTCTAATTTTGTTTTTACTGAATCTTTCATGCTTCTCTCTAACAAAAGTCAGGCGCTGGGCGCCAAACGCTTTAATTATTGGCCTGTTATTCTAAGTCCGAGTCAGACAACTGATACAGTTCTTGTACCCAGGTCATGACTTCTTTGCGTCCCACGCTACTGGCTTCTCGCATTTTTACCGTGGGCTGATGGATTAATTTGTTGGTCAGCATATTGGCTAACGTGGCTACGACGGCTTGCGCATCATCGCCTTTTTGCAGACGCTTGAGCGCTTTCTCTAGCTCTTGATCACGAAGGGTTTCAGCGTGCTGGCGGAAAGCCTTAAGTGTGGTGACAGCATCCAGGGTGCGCAATTGTCGCATGAATGCAGCGCTGCCTGCTTCTATTATTTCTTCTGCGTCCTGTGCGGCATGTTCTCGCTGACGCACATTTTCTTCAATGATGTCCTTTAGGTCGTCCACGGTGTACAGGTAAACATCATTTAAGTCACCCACTTCGGTTTCGATGTCACGGGGTACCGCGATATCCACCATAAACATAGGCTCGTGCTTGCGCTTTTTAAGCGCTCGCTCAACCGTACCCTTGCCTAAAATAGGCAGCGGGCTGGCGGTCGAGGCAATCACGATATCGGCTTTGTACAGTTCATCCGGTATGGCAGACAGCAAAATGGCCTTGGCTCCAAATTGCTCCGCCAACGCTTCGGCACGCTCTAAGGTGCGGTTAGCAACCGTAATATCACTGACCCCGGCATCCACAAGGTGTCGAGCTACAAGATCAATGGTTTCACCTGCGCCAATTAAAAGGGCACGGCTCTTCGATAAATCCGAGAAAATCCGCTGGCCAAGATTCACGGCCGCATAGGCCACCGACACAGGGTTTTCACCTATGGCGGTGTCGGTACGCACTTGCTTGGCCACACTAAAGGTTTGGCGAAATAGCCTGTCTAACTCTGGGCCGATGGTACCGGCCTCTTGAGCCACGGCATAGGCACTCTTCATTTGGCCAAGAATCTGTGGCTCACCCAATATCAAACTGTCTAAACCGCTGGCTACGCGCATGATGTGCTGCACCGCCGTTTCACCCGTCAGGGCATAATGACAGCTCTCCAACTGATCTAATGGCACATCATGGACCTGCTGCAGCCAGTTTAATAATGCACTAGGATTATTATCTTTAGCGGTGAAGTACAACTCAGTACGGTTACAGGTAGATAGAATGGCGATTTCATCCACCCCATGGCTTACATTCACCTGCCTTAATTGGGCAGGTAAATGATCCGGAGCAAAGGCCACTTTCTCGCGCACCGCCACAGGGGCGGTTTTATGATTAATACCTAGGGTCAATAACGTCATGTATTACTTTGTTTTCTGTTGAAAGGACCGAAATGTGGGCCATTTATTTCAAACTTATTAAAAAGAGCCGTATTATATCTATTATTGCGCAAAATAGCTGGCTTGCTTTTAAAACTCGCTATTTAACACACCGTTGCCTAGGCACCCTGAGGTATTATGACAAACCGCGTATTACTGGTTCCACTTTTTAGTCTACTGCTGGCTCTGCCCAGTTGGGCGGCTGTACCTTCGGATGACCCAGAAAAGAAGACTGCTGACGATGAATACAGTGTAAACACCTTTTATGCGTTGCTTGTGGCTGAAATGGCTGGCCAGCGACAACTTTATGATGTGGCATTGGGTAACTACTTGTTAGAGTCACACCGCACCCAGGACGCAGGTGTAACCGCCCGCGCCACCCAGATTGCTCAATTTATTGGTGCAGACCAAGCAGCGCTGGATGCTGCCACGCTCTGGGTCAAGTTGGACGCAGAGAATCCTCTGGCCCAGCAAGCACTCAGCTCCGAGCTAGTAAAAGCAGCGCGCTTCAGTGAGTCGGCATTACACCTGCAAAAAGCCTTGGACCTTGAGCCGATGCTCAACGTGAACTTCATTAGCTTACAAGGGGTGGATATGACAGAAGGCTCACGAGAGCTTTGGCTGGAATCCCTTACGCCTTTGGTATCACGCTATAAAGAAAATCAAGCATTATTATTTAACATCGCCAGCTTGCACCAACAGCAAAACAACCTCGAACAAGCACTGACCATCTGCACTGAACTTTTAAAGCAGCACCCTGATTTTTATCCAGCTTGGTCTTTAAAAGCACGCTTACAAGCTACTGGGCAAGACTTTAAAGGCGCCATTAAAACCATTAACCAGGCACTCAAAACATTTAAGCAGGATAAATCTTTTTCCTTGCTTAAGGCGCGTCTGCTCATCAAAGACAAAGACATTAAACAAGCCAGCAAGGTGTTTGCTGAGTTACACGAACAACACCCCAATGATGCGCACATTTTGCTGCCATTAGCACTGACACAATTAGAACTGGAAGACCATTCGGCTGCAAAATTATCACTGCAAAAATTACTTAATCTGCATCAAATGCAAAGTGAAGCCCATTATTATTTAGGCCGAATTGAACAATACCAAGGCAACGACCTTGCCGCATTGAATCATTACCTAGCCATGAAAGGCGGCCGTGAATATTTAGCGGCGCAAGGCGCCATTATTAATATTCACATGAAGCAAGGTAATCATTCGCAGGCTCTGAACCATGTTCGCCAACAGCGCACCATCGACAACGAAAACCAGCAAGCCTATTTTTTAATGGAGGTAGATATTCTCAATCGCTCTGGTGAGTATGATGCCTCGCTCAAAGTACTTAACGCTGCCCTTAAAGCTTACCAAGACAGCACAGACTTACGCTACTCAAGGGCCATGGTGGCTGAAAAACTCGGCAACCTTGATCAATTAGAAAAAGATCTCAATCACATCATCAGCCTAGAGCCCGACAATGCCACCGCTTTAAATGCACTGGGTTACACTCTGGCGGATCGCACTTCACGCTTAGATGAAGCACTGGTTCTCATTGAAAAAGCTTTGCAACTGGCACCAAAAGATCCTGCCATTTTAGATAGCCTTGGTTGGGTATATTTCCGCATGGGTAAACTGAAACAAGCGCTCACATTATTAGAGCAAGCCTTTGCTTTGTTTCCTGATGCCGAAGTGGCTGCGCACCTAGGTGAAGTGCTTTGGGCACTGGAAGATCGCGCTCAAGCTAAAGCCATTTGGAGCAAAGCGTTAAACAAAACCCCCGATAGCGATATTCTCAAAGACACCCTCCTGCGTTTAGAAGTTGATTTATAACATGTTGAAACTGATTTTCACGCTGGCCTTGTGCCAGCTTTTGCTTGCCTGCAGTACGGTTCCTGATTCACCCGCACAAAGTAACTGGGCCGTTAGCGGTAAGATCGGCATTACTACGCCCACTCAAAGCGTGGCTGGGTTTATTCTATGGAAACAACAAGGTAAAGACTTTGATATATATGTCAGCGGCCCGTTCAGTTTTGGTAGCACTCGTATCCAGGGTAATATCGCTAGCATCAGTCTGACCCAAGGGGGTAAAACCGTTGAAGGCATTAATCCTCAGCAATTAATCTATGAAGAGCTTGGCTGGTTTTTCCCTATTGAAAATTTACCCTTTTGGCTAAAGGGTCAGGTTGCGCCTTATAGCCCGGCTCAGCGTGATATGAATAAAAACAAGCAACTGTCGCAAATAAAACAAGATAAATGGAAGGTGGAGTTCTTAAGGTATAACGACTATTACGCCTTGCCTGAGCGAATTCGCATAAGCCAAGGGCAATGGAAATTCTTAGTCGTCATCAAACATTGGGAGTTTGATTAACCCTTTTCACGACTTAGCCATCTCACTAAGTCAATACCGTCAAGGTCGCGGGCCGGTAATCTAGTCTATACTATCGATAGATACTGCAAGGCTTAGAACCTATGATTATTAAAACAATTTTATGCGCCCTACTTAGCTTTTCTTTCATTCAAAGTAGCTTTGCATTAGAACTAAATGGAATAGGTTCTTACACCCAACTTAGAAAAGAATTTTATATTGGTGCCCTGTATTTAACAGAAAAGTCTAACGATCCCAAATCCATCCATGAAAATGGCACCAGCAAACGCATGGCTCTAAAAGTAATGGCGAAACGCTGGAGCCCTAGACGCTGGTCTTTGCAATGGCAAAATGACATTGCTATTAATAACACAGCACAGGGCAGCAGTAACTTAACCGATCATTTGTTAACCTTTACGGGCTTTTTAGATGACAACCTCATCAGAGGCGATGAGATCACCATCGACTACATTTCAAGCGTAGGCACCATTATTAAAATTAATGATGTCAAAGTAATCAATACTCCGACCTCTGAACTATTTGATTTTTTACTCAATGCTTGGATTGGTAAATTACCGCCCACTGGAGAATTTAAAGACGGCATCCTTGGTAATAGTCCAGAGAATAATCAAGCGCTATTAAATCGTTACAACTCTATAACTTACTCTTCCAGCAGAACCCAATTAATCGCCTCATGGATCACCAAAAGAGAGAATGCGTTATTGGCTGATCTACGTGCAAAAGAAGCGATTGAAAAAGAGAAGTTAGAACGCGCGAGACAAGCCAAGCAAAAAGCTGAAAATCAAGCACAAGCCAATGCCTTATTACTAGCGAAACAAAAAGCTGAAAAGAAAAGAAAGAAAACCTATCAACCACCAAAGTCTGTTGCTAAAAAGAAAGCCATTACAAAAAAGAAAAAAATCGTAAGTGCACCGTCTAAGCCATCAACATCCAAAAGCAAAAAGGTCATTGCGCAAGAGAATCAATACTATCTTAACTTATACCGATGGGAACTCATCCGCGAGATTCGAAATGCAGTGGAATACCCTGCGTGGGCGAAAAAATTCGGCCAGAAAGGAAACGTTACGCTTAACTTCTCAGTTAATCGACAAGCGGAAGTCAGTGATATTAAAGGTGACAACTCACAAGTATCCGGACTACTGGTAACCGAATTGACCCGAGCCATTTTAAATGTCACACCGTTTATATTGCCACCTGATGCACTACCGGGCAATCAATGGCCCATGAGTATTAGTTATAATTTTGATCCTAAATCCGATGATCAACCGTATCTTAAAAAACCGACCCTGCCTGATTCACTCAACAATACAAAAGGCATAAGTCGCGCTCAGTACAAGTCGATATTAAGTCAGTATATTGATGATGTTAAAACCATTATTAACAATCAAATCGAATACCCTGTTTGGGCTAAAAACTTAAATCAAAAAGGCAGTGTAGAAATGGCAGTCAGCATTTCAAAGGAAGGAGACATCTTGCAGATAACGGATAAAAACATTAGCCGCCATGATATTTTGAATAAAGAAGTGCGTGACGCCATTAGAGACTCGGCACCGTTACCATCGATTCCTAGTCAATTAAAATTAAACAGCACAACCGTTATTATTAAACACAAGTTTAAGTGATCCACATAAAAAACGCCTGCTACTTACACTCATTAACACTGAGTAAATAGCAGGCGCATTTTAGTATTAAGACTAAGATCGCTTTAATTTAATAAAATAAATCAATTATCGTCCGATAGCATTTTGCCTAACAGAGTATGGTATAACTCACGATCACCAATGACTCCTGTCATTTCATCGCCATCGCGAATCAATACTGGGTAACCGGTTAGGTAACGAATTTCCATCACATCTCTTATGGGCATATCCACCGGCACACAAACCGGCATCGAACGGTAAGACGCCACATCATCTTGCGCCTGCCAATGATGAACCTCAATGGATTCATTATTATAGCGAACCGCTTTTTGATCATTGCTCAACCAGATGTCATTTTTCTTACTTAAGCAGTAACCATTACTTGCTTCCCATACCGAACTTAGCTCACGCATGATGGATGTAGCACGCAAAACATTTAACGGGTTTGTATGGGCCACAAAATCCCTCACGTAATCGGTCTCAGGATTCAATACGATGTCTTCGGGCTTACCATGTTGGACGATTTCGCCATCTTTCATGATAGCAATATGGTTACCCAGTTTTAACGCTTCGTCTAAATCATGGCTCACAAAAATAATGGTTTTCTTAAGCTTTTCCTGTAGCTCTAATAAGTCATCTTGTAGCTGAGTCCGAATAAGAGGGTCCAGTGCTGAAAAAGGCTCATCCATCAATAAAATATCGGTTTCCATGGCAAGCGCACGGGCAAGACCCACTCGCTGCTGCATGCCACCTGATAGTTTTGAGGGCTTGAGATTGCTCCACTCACTTAAACCCACCAGCTCAAGTTGCTCTTGCGTACGACGCTTAATTTCAGCTTTATCTAGCCCTTGAATTTCTAAAGGCATTGCGACATTTTCAGCAACGGTTAACCATGGCATCAAGGCGAATTTTTGAAAGACCATGGAAATATCACGTTGGCATATTTCACGTTTAGTGACTGCGTCGCTGCCAACAAAATCCACCATTTCGCCATTTCGTGAAATGAGAATTTCACCGCGAGCAACGGGATTCAAACCATTAATACAACGCAATAGGCTGGATTTACCCGAGCCGGATAACCCCATCAATACGCAAATTTCACCTCGGCCAACTTTTAATGTGGCATTCTTAACACCCACAACCAAACCGGTTTCATTTCGGATTTGTTCGCGGTCCATTCCTTGATCAAGTAAGGGTAAAGCCGCCTCTGGTTTCTTACCGAATACTACATCCAGATTATTAATTTCGATCATATTACTTCACGGCCTCTGGTTGCTTAAACAAACGATCCAACACAATGGCCAACAATACGATGGCAAGTCCGGCTTCAAAACCCGATGCAATATCAACGGTATTTAATGCACGTACAACCGGTTTCCCAAGGCCATCAGCTCCCACAAGTGCGGCAATCACTACCATAGAAAGTGACAACATGATGCACTGGGTAATACCCGCAGCAATACTAGAAGCGGCAGCTGGTAGCTCAATACGCCACAATAGTTGACGGTGGGTTGCACCGAACGATTGCCCCGCTTCTACCAACTCTTTTGGCACCGCAGAAATACCAAGGTACGTCAGACGCACAGGTGCCGCGATGGCAAAAATAATGGTTGAGATTAAACCAGGCACCACACCTAAACCAAACAAGGTTAAAGTAGGAATTAAATACACAAACGGCGGCACGGTTTGCATCAAATCAAGAATGGGTCGCAGCATGGTATACATCCATGGATGATGGGCCGCGTATATGCCTAGAGGCAATGCCAACAAAACACAGAACACAGTGGCAAATAATACCAATGATAAGGTTTGCATCATCTCTTCCCAGTAGCCCAGGTTCCAGATGAGCAAAAGGGAGACAACCACAAACACCAGTAATCCCCAAGAACGATGCAACCAAAGCGCAAAGCCTGCCAATAAAGCAATAAATAATGCCGGTGGTAGCCAGAGTAAAACATCGGTAAAAGAAGTGATGAGCCACTCCAATGACATTGAGATCGCATCAAAAAAACCGGCAGCCACACCCACCAGCCAATCGAAGAATAACTCGATATATTCACCGAGCGGTAATTTGTAATTTTCCATAGCTTAAATGGTAGCTGACCACTGTTGCAGTCAGCTCCTGGTCATGGCGGCATCAAGAAATGAAACACCGCCTATTAGGATTGAGAAACTCTTAAAGTTTCAGATATAAAATACAAGTGCGGTTTTGCTTGAGCAAAACGGCTCACTTATAACAACTTTATAGAGACGCTTTAACTGCTGGCACGCCTGGCTTACCATCTAATGTAGTCACGCCATCTAACCAAGTATCCAATACAGCAGGATTCGCTTTTAACCAGCTACGCGCCGCATCTTCAGGTTTTTTCTTATCATCCAAAATGGCTTTCATCACTTCGTTTTCTAACGTTAAAGTGAAATCTAAGTTATTAAGGAAGCGACCTACATTTGCACATTCTTGGATGTAACCTTTTCGCACGTTCGTCATAACGCTGGCACCACCTAAATCTGGGCCAAAGAAATCATCACCACCGGTTAAGTAAGCAATTTCAAAGTTGCTGTTCATTGGGTGTGGCTCCCAACCTAGAAATACAATCCACTTATCACGACGCACTTTACGCTTAAGCTGTGACAACATACCCGCTTCACTGGACTCAACCACTTCGAAGTCTTTTAATGCAAATGCATTTTGATCAATCATGTCTTGGATCAAACGGTTACCGTCATTACCTGGCTCGATGCCGTAAATTTTTTCATCAAAGTTATCCGCAAACTTTGCAATGTCAGCGAAGCTTTTCACGCCAGCATCGTATACATACTTAGGCACTGCCAAGGTGTATTTTGCACCGGTTAAGTTGGTTTTTACGGTTTCCACTGTGCCGCGATTTAGGTAAGGACGAATATCCCCTTCCATGGTTGGCATCCAGTTACCAAGGAAAATATCGATGTCGCCATTTTCTAAGGACTTATAGGTTACCGGCACAGATAACATTTGCGTGCTTGGCTTGTAGCCAAGTCCTTCTAAGACAACAGAACTTAATGCGGTGGTCGCGGTGATGTCTGTCCAGCCTACGTCAGAAAAACGAACTTTCTCACACTGACCGGCCATACTGGCCGATGCCACTACGGCCAATGCCGTTGCCACTATACTTCTCAATAACTTCATGCTTTTTCTCCGTTTAGTTATTAGAGCGGGTCGATATTCACAACCCGCATTTTCTCGGTTTCTTTCAATCTTTAGGGCTTAACTGGATTTGTGCGTTGGCGCGTTTCCCAGTTTGCATCCATTTCCACTTGCGCATCTGATACGGGTGCCATTGTTTTGCCTAGAATCATATCCGCCGCTCGCTCAGCCACCATAATAGTGGGAGCATTTAAGTTGCCGTTTGGAATGGTTGGGAAAATAGAGGAGTCCACGACCCTTAACCCAGCAATACCGCGCACTCGTGTTTCACTATCCACCACCGCCATGTCGTCTTCACCCATGCGACAAGAGCAAGACGGATGGTACGCACTTTCAACGGCACTGCGAACAAAGGCGTCGATCTGTTCATCGGTTTGCACAGCTTCGCCAGGTTGAATCTCACCATCACGGTATTCATCAAACGCAGGCTGATTAATAATTTCACGGGTCAGTTTGACACAGTCACGGAAGCCTTCTCGGTCTACCTCTGACTGCAAATAGTTAAACTGAATGGACGGATGATCATGGGGGTTACTACTGCGCACATGCACATGGCCACGACTCTTAGGTTTATTGTGCCCGATATGCACTTGAAAACCATGGCCATCAAACGCCACTTTACCGTCATAACGCATCGCCGCAGGTAAAAAGTGATACTGCAAATCTGGCCATTCGACACCCGCTTTAGAGCGAATAAAACCACATGACTCAAAGTGATTGGTTGCCCCTAAACCGGTACGATTAAACAACCAACGACTACCAATTAAAAACTTGCTCCACAAACCCAGCTTGCTATTGAGTGTGATCGGCTGCTTACATTTGAACTGAAAATAAAACTCTAGATGGTCCTGTAAGTTTTCACCGACACCGGCTAATTCATGCTGAACCTCAATGCCAGCATCTTTTAATACACTTGGTGCACCAATGCCTGATAGCTGCAAAATATGTGGCGAACCCACGGAGCCTGCCGATAAAATGACTTCTTGGTTCGCCATAATATCTTCAATACGACCTTTGCGCTCAACACGCACACCAGTTGCGCGCTTGCCTTCTAATAATACTTTATGCACCTGAGCATGGGTCATGACCGTTAAATTGGCGCGCTTCATGGCTGGGCGCAAATACGCATTGGCGGTTGACCAGCGCACACCGTTTTTAACCGTCATGTGCATCGGGCCGAAGCCTTCTTGTTGACGACCGTTGTAGTCCGCTGTAAACCCATAACCAGCTTGTTTACCGGCTTCGATAAACGCTTTATACAAAGGGTTTTGCATATTATTGCCGTTATTGGTGGCCAGAGGACCGCAATCGCCTCGATATTCGTCACCACCAAATGCCCAGGTTTCCGCTTTTTTAAAATAGGGTAAGCAGTTTGCGTAATCCCAATTCTTTGCCCCTTGATCCGCCCACTCATCAAAGTCACGGGCATGGCCACGCACATACACCATACCGTTTATGGAGGATGAACCACCCAGCACCTTGCCCCTTGGGCAGTGCATTTCGCGGTTATCTAGATACGGCTCAGGGTCAGTATGAAACTGCCACGCGTATTTGTTGGTGCTCATGGGAATAGACAGTGCAGTTGGCATCTGAATAAAAATACTGCGATCGCTGCCGCCGGTTTCAATTAACAGTACGCGCTTATCCGCATCTTCGGTTAATCGATTGGCCAACACACAACCGGCTGAGCCCGCACCGACAACTATGTAATCATATTCACTCATCATCGACTCCTAAAACGGGCTTTCTATTGGGTTCATGCCCACATACACAGATTTAATCTGAGTATAATGACGCAAAGTCTCTATGCCATTTTCACGACCTAAACCGGATGATTTAAACCCACCCACTGGCATTTGTGATGGTGAATTACCATAGGCATTAATCCAACAAATACCGGCTTGAATCTTATGAATCACACGATGCGCACGACGAATGTCTTTGGTAAAGACTCCTGCCGCCAAGCCAAGCTCAGTATCATTGGCACGATCCACCACTTCTTCTTCAGACGCGAATTCCAGTACCGACATTACTGGGCCAAAAATTTCTTCTTTAACGATGGTCATATCGTCGGTGCAGTCGGTAAAAATAGTCGGTGCAATAAAATAACCGTTTTCACAACCTTGCGGGTGAAGGCTTTCACCACCACACGCTAGTACCGCACCCTCAGCCTGACCTTTATTGATATACCCCATGACCAGGTCATGATGCTTTTTCGAGATCAGCGCGCCAAAGTTCATATCGGGGTTCATCGGGTCACCACACACAATATTTTCTTGAGTGCGTTTGAGTAACTGAGCCATAAATGCATCTTTAATACCCGACTGCACAAAAACACGCGTGCCGTTGGTACAAATTTCCCCCTGGGTATAAAAGTTACCCAGCATGGCAGCCGATACCGCATCGTCTAAATCGGCATCATCAAAAATAATTA
>MDTG01295466.1_pt1 | contig 16879 bp, 14 predicted proteins | sample 811421 | NCBI WGS metagenome assembly MDTG01 (sample SAMN05326645, study PRJNA326480) | marine metagenome | isolation source: seawater | place: Pacific Ocean: South East | collected 2011
CTTATATTTATATATTCCTTTAAAATTATTTTTTTCAACAACTTCTACATCTTTTTGTATTTTTTCAGCAAATTTTTTTATATTTGATGTTACTTTTGGAAATCTTATAGTTTGAGATTTATGCTGATCAAATACATCACCTAAAATATAAATATTTTTATTAGAATATAAAGAAGTTATATTTACCATCTCGTCCATGGATAATAAATTCAAATATATAATATTAAATTCAGAATGATGATAAAGATATCTATAGAAAACTGGATTACATGCCGTTATAATAATATCTTCTGAATTAGTGACATCCATTATAGGTTTAGTTTTTGCATAATTATAATTAGTTTCAATTTTAAATAACTGAAAAAAAGCAAAACTATTATGATATATCATTAATAATAATATTAACCAAAGAAGAATTTTTTTTCGTAATTTGAATAGTGGATATATTACTAAGGGTGCAATCAAAACAACTAAAAAGATTAATGACATTATCCATAATTCAGCATTTCCTGGCTCAATCATTATTATTATTACTGAATAGAAAAAAAGATAGAATATGGGAATTACGTACAATTTATTTATCTTCGTAATTTGAATATATTTTTTAGAAAGCCAATAATTGATTGCATAAAATAATCCAATTAATATTGATAACGAAAAAACAATTAATGTGGTTAGAGAAGTATAAACAAATAAAGGACTGATATTCTTTCCATAATAAAACTCTTCATCAAGCATACGATTTGAAAAAGCTTCGTATAAAAAAGATCTTATTGAGCTAAATCCAAGAACAAAGTCAAATGAAATAATAGCTTGAGAGATTCCAATTAATCCTTTCACTACATTTCCTAAATTAAAATTAATATCAATACCTGAATTTTCATAAAATAAGAGATCATTGAAAAAGAAATATGCATAAATACAAAAAACTATAAACAAACATGAAACAGAAAATATTAGTAATTTATTAATTTCTTTTTTAAGCAGATAATATAAAGGTATACATATAAAAATTAATATGGCATTCATTATATGAATTAAAATAGAAAAACTTGATACTAATATAGAGACTAAAAATAAAAACTTCGACGATTTATTGCTTGTTGAAAGATATACTGAAGAAATACCAAGAAATGATGCTAAAATAACAATTTCTGCTTCACCGGAATATCGAATAAAGCCATAGGAAAAAGCATACATCATTAATGAAAATAAAGATACCTTATAGTCTAATTTCAACTTTTTTAAAAAAAATTGAAATAATATAAAAATAATCCCTGCTGCAGAAAAAGAACTTACCAATCTCATAATTTCAAGAGCAGTTAATTCAAAATTAAATAAAAAAAGTAAACTTTTTATTTTTGTAATTAATTCTCCATACAGGAGGTGATGACTATGATAAAACCATAAGTGATTAATTCCTTCATTTATCATTCTTGAATATTCATATATATCTTCTGCATCGGTCCTATTTTTAAGAAAGCTTCCAATAAAATAATAGAACGATGAAAAAAGAAAGAATGTGATAAATTTTATAATAAAATACTCCTCAGAATTTAATTAACCTCATTTTTTGAAGAAAAGTAAAAATTATAAATTTTGGAACAACATAAAAATATCTTTTCCATAACCTTCTAGGCTCTATGATCAATCTATGCAGCCACTGCAAGCCACTATTCTTAACCCAATCAGGAGCATCTTTGATATTGTTTGCATGAAAATCAAATGCTGCACCTACACCGATCATCATTTTTACATTTAATTCATATGGTTTTCCAAAGGAATGTTCAAACATATATTTCTCTTGCTTAGGGCATGAAAGTCCGATCCACATAAAATCTGGCGATAGTTCTGATATTAAATTTTTAAAATCAATCTCTTCATTATTCTTCAAAGCTCTAAAAGGTGGGGAAAAGCATCCAACAATTTTTAACTTAGGAAATTTTGTAAGAAGATTATTCTTTAATTTTTTTAATGTATTTTCATCTGCTCCGTAAAAAAAATGAGTATGACCAGTTGTTTCAGATTCTTTAATCAGATTAATCATTAAATCAGGCCCATAAACTCTTTTCATATTTCTATTTCCCTGCATTCTTCCAATCCAAACGCAAGGCATTCCATCCGGTACATTTAAAAAAGAATTTTCATATGAATTTTTCAAAATTTTATCTTTTAATGATTCCACAATACCATGCGCTCCTGTAACGCAAATATAATTTGCGTTACTCGTGTTTATTTTTCTAAAAATTTTATGTATTGAGGAATTCATATTTTCACAATTAACATCAATTCCGAGTATGTTTACTTTTTCATTCATAAATTAATTTTAACTAAATGCCATTTTTCATAACCTTTACTTAAAAAAGAAATAAATTCCATAGTATTAATAATTGAACCATTAATAGATTTTAAAAATTTAATTCTTAAGGCTTTTGACGAATCAAAACTATCATTTCTAATTATTACATAATTTATTTCATTATCAATCATTTGATTTAAGGTTGATTTTATATTATAAAAATAAACCTTTCTTTCTAAGTTATAAGGTTTCCATAGTTCAGTTATTGGATACATTGGATCAATAATAGCACCTATTTTATTTTGATTTTTAGGGACTAAACTTATTAATTCTCTTCCAGATAAATGTCTTTTTGAAAAACTTTCAAAATTTTCTATATTCAACTTTAAATTTTCATTTGAAATATTATTTTTCAAAGTATTAAGAGGCAATAATGGTGCTGCAGGATTTATAAAAATCATGATTAATCCAATTGCAAAGCAAAAAATAGATAATTTTTTTATTAAATTAATTTTAATATAATTAAGACCGAGAATAGAGAATGGAATTAAAACTATAAAAAATCCAATAAATGATCTTCCGGCTGCATTTGGGGTTGAAATAATAAGTGATAAAAATAATGAAACTAAAATCGAAATTATTAATGGTCTATATTTTGAGTATTTGCAAAAACTTATAAACAAACCAATAAAAAAAGTGACTGATGCAAAAAACCCAAAAGAAGCATTCTCAGGTATCACAATTTTCCATACACGAAAATTATCTAAGGGAAAATTTTTAAAAACATTTGATTTTTTATAATTCTCAGTTACAAAATTTGTAATTTCATCTGCTAGTGGATTAATTGGCAATGCAAATAAATGATTATTTAAATATATTACCGATTTAAAAATTTTAACTGCTTTATCTTCATCTTTTTTATCAAATGTCTGTGATACAAATGAATCCTTTACTTGAGGATTTATAAAACTGTCATTATTAATTTGATTATAAATAAAAGTTGGAAATGGAGAGCATATAAATAAAATTAAAAAATAAATCAATATTGTCTTTTTTTTGAAAAAATAAATAGTGTAGCCAGAAAATTTAAAAAACCAAATTAACCAAACTAACCCAAGTGTAACGTATTGGGGCTTAATTCCACAAGCTATAGTTAATGCTGCTAAACTATACATTATAGATTTATTTGATAACGGAATACAAAATAGAAAATAGAAACTAATTAATAATAATGAAATTGAACAAATAATATTATCATTGGATGATGATAATAAAATTATTACTGGAGAGGATAAAAAAATAATAACAGAATAAATAATGATATTTGAATCTAAATCCAGTCTTTTAAGAATTTTTAATAAAATTACATATGAAAATAAAAAACCTAATAAATTTGGGATTGATAAACCTTTTTCACCAAAAATATCAAGAAATATTGACGATATAAAAGGCCAGACATAAGGCATTTGATTTATTCTCATATCAACATTTGGAATAGAATGAATTAATCCTTCTTGTGCCCACAATAATATTTGAGGAATTCGATAAACATAAGAGTCAAGAAATGAATGTGAAGCAAAAAGGCTTGAGAAAATACAAAGCAAAAATAATATAGAAAATAATTTGTTTGTTCGAAAAAAATAAAAAATATTAAAAATATTTAAATTTCTTAAAACATTTATTACAAAAATTATTAACAAAATAAGAGATATATTATTTCCAAATTTTAGTAGCCCAAATATATTAAGTAAATAATTTATTGAAATTAGCGAAATCAATAAATTGATCCATAATTTCAAAAAATAATCAATCTCTAGAAAATTTGAATTCATTTAACTTCCAATATATTTTTCGTATATAAAAACTTGAATAATGAAAAAATAATTGTGTTGGAAACCTGAACAAAAATAAAATAAATGTCAAAGTTTGAGATTATAATAGAATAAATAATCCAATCTAAAAATCTAAAAAACACAATTCCAGTAATAAATTGAAAAAATTGATTAATAACATTTAATTTACTTTTATTTTTAAAAACAAAAAATTTACACATAAAGAAATTTAAAACAACTTGAAATAATTGAACAAATGCATAAGAAAATAATTTATTAAATTCAATGAAATCGACTAATAGCCAATTTATAAATATCGCTATTATAAATGAGGGTAAGCCAGCTAATAAGAATGCTGTATATTTTTGAATAAAAATATTTCGTTTTAATGAACCAAACATACTTACTTATCTTCTAACATTTTTTTTTGCAAATATAACGATTCTTCTGTGATCTTTCTTTGTGCTTTTTGAATTTCACCTACTATACCTAATGCAATAAGTAAAGTGCCAATAATAATACATACGGATAATAAAATAAGAGAAGGTATATGAGTTCTTCCTGAATCAAAAGATTGAATAAAATAAATTAAATACAAAAATCTAAAACCTAAGAATAAGGAAATTAAAATAAATGGTAATGCAATAAAGCTAAAAAATCTTCCAGGTCTATAAAGTATAAACATAGAAATAATTGTTGATGTTGATTTAATAATATATTCATAAGTATTTTTAAATAATCTTGATTCACGAGTTTTAGGATTAACATTAATATCTACAGAAAAAACTCTTATACCTGAATTACCTGCTTGTATTAATGTTTCCATACAATAAGAAAATCTCGAATGAATAAATATTCTTTGCAGACTTTCCCTATTAAAAGCTCTAAATCCTGAAGCAGCATCTCGAGCGGTAGTCCTAGATATTTTTCTTAAAGTCCAACTGCCTATTATCTGAAGAATTTTTTTACTAAATTTAAATTCAGGATGATCAATGATTGGACGACATCCAACAACTAAATCTGCCTCAGAAGATAAAATAGGACTGACTAATTTTGATATATCATTTGCACAATACTGATTATCTGCATCAGTATTTACAAGAATATCAGCACCATGACTTAAAGCAAAGTCTACGCCTTTTCGAAATGCCGTAGCTAATCCTCTGTTACTACCTAATGACAATACATGATGAGCTTTTGAATTTTTTGCAATTTGCAATGTATTATCAGTGGAACCATCATCGATAATTAAAATTTCAATCTCATCAATACCATCAATTTTTAAAGGCAAATCATTTAATGTTTTTAAAAGATTATCCTCTTCATTGTAGCAGGGTATTTGAATAAATAGTTTCAATTTTTAAACCTGTAAAGTGTATCAATGATAACAAAATTTGATTCATTTTCAATAACTTCAGTTCGTTTAATTTTATTATCTAATAAATTTAAATCCTGATAATGATAACTATCTGCGCTTGCAACATGTCGAATTGAACTTCTATTAGCTCTGAAAATTTTAAAAGAACTATCAATGTAAATTTTATCTGTTACATTTACTTTAGATTTAAAAAATTGTACTTTCCTCTCAAATTTTATTTTAGATTTATTTCTACTTTTAAAAATTATTTTTTCTTTAAGGAAAGAAATAATTTTTCTTCCAAACAAAAAACTTAGAATTCTTAAACTTAAATGCTTTAAAGGAGTGCTTACTATTTCTTCATGTTTTTTTAAATATCCATTAATTTGAACTAAATTGGGATTCTCTTTAATATTCCATTCTATATCCCAATGATGTGAGGTAAATAAAATATTTTTTTTCTTAACAACCCATCCAAAATCGCAACACTCAAAATCATTAGATCTAAGATAAAAAATTCCTCCTTTTTTTCCTGCAATAAGTCTTGAATATAAGTTATCACTATCAGAATTAAATATATATCCAGATTCATCAAAAATAAAATTCTCATTTATTTTGTTATCAACTAAGTAATCAAAATTATTTAAATTATAAATTACTTTAAATGATCTGATAATAGAATGACCAATGTAATGACAATAATACCTATCATCAATTGAATGCAAAAAATGATTTTTATTATCTAAATCAGCAAAAAGAATATTAATTACATTTTTTGCGGAATAATAATATTCATCGTATTTTAAAAACCTAGTTATACCATATGGAACAATATAATCAGTGTTTCTTGAATTAAACATTCCTAGACCTTTACTTGGAAGTAAAATGAATTTTTCAATAAATTTGAATGCCTTAGTTAATGATTTAAAAAATTTATCATCTTGAGTAATATCATATAAATCCCACAGACAATCGATTGTAACTGAGAGATATCCTAAATCAGGTCCTCCATATTCAATAAACCAACCTTCAGAATTCTGTAAATTTAATGTTTTATTAGATAAATTTTCAAATTCAGAATCACTCACTAAATTAGGAGCAATTTTTTTAATGACACCCAAAGCTGCTAATCCAGCAACTTGTTGATTAGCCGCTTCTGATTCAAATTCAGATAAAAGTTTTTTAGATGAAATTTTTAATCCACAATATACATCAGATAAAGGAATAATGTCATTTAACACTAACTTTGAGATTGCTAATGAAGAAAAAGCCAAAGGAGGATATCCTTGCTCCCAAGGATAATATTCCTCAAACGCACCTTTTTTACATGCTCGTTTATTCCAAAATTTTCCGCTTGCTAGAATTATTTTTTTAATCGAACCTTTTTCATTTTCATTAAAAAAATCAATTGACTCAAATAACGCATAAGCACCTTGTTGGAGTATTATAGATGAAAAATCTCTTATTTTATAATGCCACCAATTTCTGTCAAATGAACCAAAATTTTTTGAATATTTATTTCTACATACTTGGGTTAATATTCTTGGCAAAATAAGTTTTATATATTTTTCTAATTGTTCATTTGTATTCATTTAAAAATCTCAACTTCAAAATTAGATAATCCTTTTCTTTTAGTAGGTCGACTTATTTTTTTCCATTTTAAACGTAAAAAATTAAAAAGAGGGCCAATAATACTTTCAGGAATAATTGATATTATCCATCTAACAAATTTAAATTTTCCAACAAAAAATACTGAGCTTATTATGATTTCTACAAATATTCGAGATAAAGGAATATTTTTTGGCTTATATCCATAATCAGGGGCATTAATTCCTAATTTTCTTTTGAATTGATTTCTTAACCAGCCTCCTCTTTTTTTAAAATCTAACATATGTCCATGCATATCAGATGCTTTCAGTAAATCTTCATCATTTAAATAAATTAAATTTTCTCGAATCATTTTAGAAATTATTTCTTCCATTTTTTGTGTTCTAGTGACCACAACAGAATGACCTCCTCCAAGAGATTCAAATTCAGGCGACCAAGCATCTCCAACAGAAATATCAGCAAACTCATTTGCAAAATCCATACTTTCTAAACTGTTTTTAGTAATAAAAAATGGAATTAAAAAATTATAATAAATTTTAGGTGTTTTTATTATTTTTCCACTACTCATTTTAATTTCAAGATAACCTGGCCATTCTCCAGCACGCCATTGCAAGTCAACTATTTTATCACTTTTATGAACTTTTTTTGAGGCTAGATAGCAACTAATTGCTGAAGGATACAAAGCAGTGCCTGTATAAGGTCCTAAAATATATTTTATCTGCATAGCTGAAAGTGATTTATCAACTTGCATTTTTCTCAAAATAGCCGACTCATGAGGAAGACATGTTATTGCATATCTTTTTTTGGGACTTAACTTACCCAAAATTTCCAGCATATTAACTGGTATATAAATTGAACCCATACATTTATAAATATCATCGATTGTTTCTGCTATTACAGGAGAGGCTTTTTCTGGAGACGGAACTCCTTGACATGCAAGAATAACAGCATCAACGTAATCATTTTCTAATAAATAAATTAAAGTCTGAGTTAAAATGCCACCAGAGGCACTTTTTTTTCTTATAAATTCATTTGCTGAATATCCAGTTCTAACTTTTAAAACATGTCCTATTAACCAATTTTTAGGATAAGATCCAAAAAAGTCTTTATATAATTTTGGATAATTAATATTTTTAAATTTTTTATAAATCATATTTATTCCGAAATTGAATTATACAATTTTATTAGATTGTTATAACAAGGTTCAAATTCAAATTTTTCTAAAAATCTTAAATATCCATTTTTACCCATTTGATTTCTTAAATCCTCATTTTCAAGCAAATTAAGTATAGCATCGGCCATAGAAAAAGGATCATTAGGAGGAATAAGAATTCCTGTATGATTATTATCAATTATTTCAATTGTGCCTCCAATATTAGTTCCAATAACTGGTTTTTTATTAGCCATTGCCTCTACTGTTACAAGCCCAAAAGGCTCAGGTCTTCCTGAAGCCATAACAGAAATATCAATAGATGAGTGAACACAATTTATATCATAAATCTGACCTGTTAAAATAACTACATCATTTAAATTAAATTTATTTATCAACGAAACTAATTTTTCTTTATGATGTTCATTGCCAGGATAACAATCTCCCACAATTAAAAATTTCACATTTTCAAATTTTTTTATTACCTCTGAAGCTGCCTTGACAAAAGTTTCCTGACCTTTTCTATGAATTATTATTCTACCGATCAACCCGACTACCTTATATCCAATTAAATTAAAATCTTTTTTAAACTTATTAATTTTTTCTTCATTAACATCACCAACATCACTTATTGAAATTCCATCATATACAACAAAAACCTTTTTATTATGATTTTTAGAATTAAACTGATTCATCATCGACTTTGATGTGCATATGATTAAATCAGAAAAATATAATAAAAACAGTTCATACATAAACCACATTTTACCATAATCGGAATAACTTTCTCTAACATGACAGGCATGAGGAATTTTTAAATTTTTTGCAATAAAACCGCCGACAATTGTTTGTGATGTATTCGTAATAATAACATTTGAATAATTTTTCTTTGCAATCTTTCTTATTAAAAAAAATGAATATATTACATCATAGACAAATCGTAAAAACTTAATAGGTGATTTAAAATAAGATTTTCTAATTGTAGGTTCTGCTCGTACTATTGAAACATTAGCTCCAATATTTTTTAATTCGTTAACCAATAAACCATCTGTTGGTAATACAACATTAACTTTATTGCCATCATTGATTAAACGATTAATGATTCTAATCAACATCTGACTTGCGCCATATAAATCTGATGTACAATGAATAAATAGATAATTCATTATTTTTTTTTCTTTCTAAAATTTAAATTTACCATTTGATAAGCCTTTCTTAGAAAGATAATTAGGTATATCATCAATAGCATATTTATATGTAATATTTTTTTTAATGTAATGACCTTTAATTGCTCTTAAAAAATATCTTAAATATTTTACACTTTTTCTTGCTCTTTTTGATAAATAACTAAATTGATTTTGAATCATATCAGTTTCATAAGCAGCCCGTGTATGCGTACTTAAATTACTCCCGTCTACTGTAAATAATGAAAAATATCTTTTTGAATAATACATTTTAACATTATTTTCTAATAATCTAATAATTAAATCCATGTCTGAAGAATATCTATAATCCTTATTTAAATATAATAAACCACTATCCCACAAAGAACGTCTGTAAAAAATTGTACATGAAAAAATATTTAGAAATGTATTACTTATTAAAAATTTATTTAAAGGAAGCTCTGGCCTAGCAGAAATCAAATCACCATTTTTATCTACTATTATTGCATTTCCATAAACAACATTAACTGATGGATTTTTTTTAAAAATATCATAAACATGGGAAAGTGTATTAGGCAAATACTGTTCATCACAATTTAACCAACTTAAGATTTCTCCAGAAGACATTGACCAACCATTATTTATGGCATCGTACATTCCATTGTCAGATCTTGACTCGAATAATAATTTATATAAAGAATCATCATTAAGTATTTTTTTATAATTATGAAAATAATCAATTGTCTTATCAGTTGACATACCATCTATAATTAAATGTTCACGAGCAATTTCTTTTTGAATTTTTACGGAACCTATACATTTTTTAATATGATTAAAACTATTATATGATGGTGTTATTATTGAGAACATTTTTATTTTATCTTATAAATTTTTTTTAATGAATTACTAATAATCATTACATGAGCTGTTAATAATAATAATTTGCTTAATGATCTTGGATCTCCAAAAACAAACCAAAAAGAAAATATTGACCACATAAGGCTTACGCATAAAAATAAAAAGTATTGTTCTTCAAATAAATCAATTTTTGAAAATTGAGTTGCAATTTTTGATACTTTTTTAAATACAAAAATCATAAAACCCAAAGCTGTTATTAAACCTGGAATGCCGAAATCAACTAATAATGTAATAGGTCCACTATGATATGTATGTGTGAGAAAAGCCTGATATGTATTACCTTGACCAACTGTTATTCCAAGCCGATCAACTGCATCTTGAACGTTAAATGCAACACCTCTACCAACTAACCAATAATTTTTAATTTCTGAGATCGCATATGACCAGATTTCAATTCGCCATGAATTTGAATCTTGTGCATTTAAAGCAACTTGATAATTTATAGAAACTCCTGGTATAAAGGATAATGTCCTTTGCATGGCATCGGGAACAACAGGAGCAATAATTATCGCAATTATCCAGCCAACAATAGTTATTAATAAGGTTTTAAATAAATATGAACTCTTATTATTGGTTTTGAAATATCCAAAACCAAATGCTACTGCAGCTAACATTACCAACCTACTTCTATAACCGGTAAGCATTATTAAAATTATACATATTAGGAAAAATAAAATAGGAAGTACTTTACGTCTTTTAGTTAATGAAGCAAATATTATAGGAAGCATAGCAAAAATAACTGGTGTAAGCCAATTAGCTCTTGCTAAATAAACCTCTACAACAGACGTAGAAGAGGTTAATTTAAAAACTGCTCCAACTATTGAAAAAATTAAGCTAGCAATTATTAAGAATTTGATTTGGCCTCTTGATAGAATAATCCTTGGAATAACTAACACATAAAAGAGAATAGATAATAAAAGTAAAATATAGGCAGTCCCCCCCCACATTGGACTTCCAAGAATTCTGATTCCTGTTCCTCTGACTAACATTATTATAATAGTAAAAATAAAAAAAATAATTAAATATTTAGAACCATATTCATTATTATAAAGTTTTTTAATATCAGAATTTATACATATACTTAAAACTAAAAATAAAATCATATAAGCCATCAATATTGTACTTACCAGTAAGTAATTTCCTTTATCAATGTATATCATGGTGGCTGCTAAAATTGTCATAATTACGTATGCTATGTCTAAACGCGTCATTAAAGACATTATAATAGGTAGAGATAATGCCGCAGTTAAGAAAAGATAGTTGCCGGATTTGATCGCGCTAAAAGTAATGAATGAAAAAATTACTATGAATAAAATTGAAAGCACGATTTTTTTAAAAAAGACGCTATCTAAATTTCTTTTATAAAAGGTAGTATTATCCATAATTTACCTTTTTTACAATTTTTGCTGGGTTTCCTGCAACAATTACATTACTTGGGATTTTATTCATTGTAACAACTGATCCAGCACCAATAATCACACCATTACCAATCTCAACACCCTTTAAAATAATAGAATTAACTCCGATAAAAACGTCATTTTTAATTATTATCGGTTTACTTTTTATATATTTATTATCATCACAAGAACTTCTATATTCTTTAGATAATGAATGAAAATCATGGTCTAAAATTTTTGTATTAGCTCCAATTTTTACTCTATCACCAATTTTAATTTTTGCTCTTGAAGATATTACAACACTCGATAATCCACTATCATTTCCAATGTATATTTTTCCATTGTCAAGAGTCTGTATAAGTGTCGGATTAGTTAAACCAATACGATTAGTTCTGTGCGCTGAAAATAAACTGACTCTATCTCCAAAAATTATAGACTTTGAATTATTAGCCTTAAAAAAACATTTTCCTGATGTTCTAAAGTTCTTTCCATAAATACAGTGTTGAAATTTTAAAGATATTTTACTGAAAAATGTAGATTTTAAAATTTGATATTTTATTATCAAAATATCAAGAAGTGAAAATATTTTATTATTAAATCGTCTAATCATTTATTATCCTTTCGTAAAAATCATAAGATTTCCTGGCAACTTCTCTCGGATGGTTACATTTAGTTATTTTAATACTTTCATTGGATAAAAACTCTCGTAGCTTTTTATCTTTTAATAATAAACATATTTTTTCTGCCAATTCATTAATATTTCCAGGTATTACTAATAATCCAGACTTATTGTCTTCAAACATTGAGGAAATACCTCCAACATTATATGCAATTGATGGCGTACCTGAACAAAGTGCTTCAGCTAATGTATTTGGACTATTTTCATTTTGAGACGTAATAATAAAAAGAGCAGCATTTTTGTGTATTTGTGAGATTTCTTCAGCATCTAGATATCCATGCCATGATATATTATGCGATATTCCTAAATTCTCTGCCATATCTTTTAAGAATACTTCTCTAATTTTTGTTCCAGAACCAATGACATCAAGTTTTACATTTGGAAATTGCATAAATACTATTTTTAAAGATTTAAATAAATCATCTAAACCCTTTCTTGGATCAAATCCTCCAACATGGATTATTCTTAATGGTTGTGCTTCATTTCGATCAATATTGAAGAAACATGGGTTCATTGGCTCGGGCATATGAAAAATTTCAGCGTTACTATTTATTTTTTTTACAAAATTTTTATCAAAATGAGTTCTACACATAAAGTACTTACCTTTTTTAACACTAATCTCCTCAGTTTTTTTTGTGTATTTAAATCGATTACATGGATTTGTTATTAAATATTCGGCGATAATTCCTTGCATTGAAATAACTGACTTATAATTTGATTCTGCTGCAACCAAACTATAAACATCTTCAGTTCCATGAGCATGGATAATATCTGGATTTAGAGTACTTAATTTTTGATGAAATTTATTTTTTAAAAAAAAGAATTTCGTAATTGCATCAATATTAAATAATCCAGCCCAGCTTTTATCACTAAACCAAATGGAACTCTTTATAACATGAACTGAATAATTATTATATTTGACTATTTGATTTTTTTTAATTTTAGCACTATAGGTAACTATATGTAGATCTACACCATCTAATTTTGAAATATAATTAGCCCAATTGATAATCCAACTACAAGCATGACCATTAGTTTGCTTTATTAATTTTAAACCTGATTTAATCAAAAGATCTAAAGGAAATGGTGAAAGCCAGATTATTTTCATTATTTTTTCCAATTAATAAATTTTTTAAAATTACATTTTAGAATTTAGCAAGCAATTAAACTTTTCTAAATTTCTTAAACCATAATTATTCCATGTATTTTCAATGATTCCTTTTTTTCTTGCTTTTCGACCCATACTTAAACACATATTAGGATTTTCAATCATTAAAATCATTGATTCAAATATCTTATCAACATTTCTAGACGGAAAAATTATTCCTTCATCACCATCTTTAACTAAAGTAGTTGCTCCACTTTCGTATGTAGTTAAAATAGGTAAGCCTGAAGCCATTGCTTCAATTATTGAGCGCGCAAAACCCTCCTCAATTGAAGGTAAAATAAATGCTGAAGAATTTTGGTATATTTGAGATAGTTTATCATGTGTTACAAAATCATAATGCAAAACTATATTTTTATATTTTTTCCACAAATGTTTAAAATCAGATAATACTTCACCGAAACATATTAATTTGGCAGTAGGATATTTTTCCTTAACTTTTTTAAATGCCTCAAAAAGATACTGATGACCTTTTCGTAAACAAATACTTCCTGTACATACAAATGTAGGATTTTTTGGAATAGAAACTCTTTCATTAAATATTTGTGTATCAACACCAAAAGGATTTATAAAACATTTACTTTCCGGAACGCCATTGTCCACCATTGAATCTCTAACCCAATTTGATGGACAAAGAATTAAATCAGCTCTATCAATATCTACAACAACTTGATCTATTATCTTCTTTGGTACTGATGGTTTACTATTCCCGCCCCATGCACTAATTTCTTTTTTTTCTAAAGAATAGTATAAAAAAGGATGACTATTTGGTGCATCTAATATTTTTAAAGCTCCATTCTTTTCAGCTATATCAAAAGGAATTTTTGAACCCCAAGCAATAGATTGAACTATATTAAATTCTTTAAAATTTTGTTTTAATAGCCAATTATTAAAAATTGGCATTAATAGCTGAAATTGAACTTGCTGCCATTCTAAAGGAGACAAGAATTTATAAAATGGTTTCATTAAAATATGATAAGACCAACATCTTCTATAAAGGTTTTTGGAAATCCCTCTAGCATTTTTATTTCCAATATATAGTCCTGACAAATTATTGGTTTCGTCATATAGTTTAGCAGAATGGTCCATATGCCAACTATTAAATGAGGTTACTAATATTTTTGGCTCCATAAATAAATTAAATCCGAATTATTCTTTTTTTAATAGTTAAATTTATTTTTTTTTAAAAAAATAATACAAGCTATAAAAAAAGTAACCATGCATAATATCACTCTGATTATTAAATTATTTGATACAAAAAATTGAACCAAAAAAAGTGATATTAAAGGAATTATACAAATAAAAAATGATTTAAAAATTGTTTTGGTTTGATCACTAAAAGATACTATACCATCTCTAGAAATAAAATAAATTGCAAAATAAAGGCATAGTGCTTTCGAAATAATATCACCAATAATAATACCTTTTATTTCCCAATAAATAAAACCCAATAAAACCATGATAATTTGAATTAATGCTGATAATATATTCAATTTAAAAAGTAATCTAATTTTACCTAATGCTTTGAGCAATTCCTGGTTTGAGATAAAAAAAGATAAAAATGCAAAGCTTAAGCATAGTGTCTTTAAAAACCAAACACTAGCCATCCACTTTTGACCTAATAAAATTAAAACTATATCATTAGCACAAATAAATATTGAACCTAATAAAATTATAATGATGACTGATCTTATTTTTAAAAAATCTAAAAAAGTAGTGCTTAGATTGTTATTATTTGATTTCAAATGAGATAAAACGGCAAAATTTGTTTGTCCAAATATCATTTTTATAGAGTTATGAATATTTTCAGGAATAAATTTTCCTCTATCATAGTAGCCTAGATTAGATTGTGAAAAATTCTTTGCTATAATTATATTTATAAACTGATCAATACTTGATCTGATAGATTCAGATATTATTATTGGCGTACCAAACGAATAGATATCTTTTACAGCAGCCCACGAAGGCTTTTCTTTTGGTAGCCATGGTAAAACTATCCAGTACATCAAAGTCAATGTTATTGCAGCACTCATTTGTTGTCCAACTAATGCCCAAAAACCAAAATCATTTAAAGCCATTATTAAGCCAAAAAAACAACCAAATATTACCGATAATGTCCTAATTATTATACAAGTTTTAAATTTTAGATTTCGATTTAATATCACCCATTGAATTCTACCTGCATTCATAAAAAAAATAATTACACCAAAGCAGATTACTACATTATTTATTAAATTATTTTCATAAAAATTTGAGATTGGTTTAGCTATAAAAATAAATAAAATTAAAATAAAAATGGAGATGAATAAATTGCAAAAAAAGAAAGTTGAGTAATCAGTTTCTGTTATTGTTTTTTTTTGAATTATTCTATCTGATATTCCGCTATCAATTACTTGTTGAGCTACTATTATTAGTATTGAAACAGACGCAATTAATCCAAAATCGGATGGTTCTAAAATTCTAGCCATAATTATGCTGACTAACATGATTAGAACTTTTTGTATTACTTGACCATATGAACCCCATATCCATCCTATTTTTGCTTTTTTTTGAAAAAAATTAAGATTATGTTTCATTAAATTATTTTATTTTTTTTAAAATTAAATCCGCATACAACTTCTGATTGTAATGATGGTCTTTTGGATTTTTGCTTCTTAAACTTTCATCTATCAATCCGTTTTCACCAAGACTTTCTTGATCTAACGAAATAAATTTAAATTTATTATTTGAACAAAATTCACTAATTTTTGAGTTAAAGCGTAACGTCATTTTAGTTCTTTCAATTTGTGAAATTTTAACTTCTTGTCTTTGAAAAGCAACATCACCATTTAATTCATTATCTCTAATTGTAGGTAATGGTGTACTTATAACTGTTACTTTTGCAAATTTTGAACATCTATAAATAAAATCAGAATATCTTTTAATTGCTTGATTAAACATTTGATTTATATCTTCATTATATTTCTTTGCTCGATACCAAATTACAAAACCTGTATCAATTTCACCAAGCATAACAATAATTTCATCGTATTTTTTAGAACTTAGTGAATTAGAAAATATTTTATATGCTTGAGTTTTAGAGGCGGGATTAGATAAACCCGATGCTGTTGCTCCAGGAACAGCGCACATTAAGTAAATATTCTTCAAATCTTTTAACCAAATTCTCCAATGATTAAAAACATTCACATGAGAATCACCTATAACTAGGACCTTATTGGCACCAAAAAGAAATTGAAATGCCATGATGAAATTTTTTATGAAATAGATTATATAATTTTTTAGATTCATTAATTAAAAAATATAATTAAATA
>MDTG01335309.1_pt1 | contig 16879 bp, 11 predicted proteins | sample 811421 | NCBI WGS metagenome assembly MDTG01 (sample SAMN05326645, study PRJNA326480) | marine metagenome | isolation source: seawater | place: Pacific Ocean: South East | collected 2011
CATGAACTTGTTCGGCCGAGTCATCATGGCGTTCATGCCGATTACCCCCAAGGCGTTCATTCGATTCATCTCAAGACGTTATGTTGCTGGGTCGGAGCTTGAAGATGCCCTGCGAGTCATGCGTGACATGTCGTCTGAGAATACCTCGTTCACTGTTGACGTCCTCGGAGAGGATATTTCCACATTAGAGGGGACTAAGCCGTTCATCGAAGAATACAATCGACTTATAGAGGCAATAAGTCGTTCTGATTTAGATGCCCACATCTCCCTTAAACCGACAGCCTTCGGCTTAACGATAGATTATGATTATGCCTTGAAGACTCTATCCGGCATAGCTCGTAAGGCGCATGAATCCAACATATATGTACGACTGGATATGGAAGACAGCACTCACACCGAATCAACCCTAAAGATCATGGAGGACCTGTATTCTGAAGGACATCTCAACATAGGAGTAGTCCTTCAAGGCAGACTATTCAGAACCAAAGATGACCTAAAGCGCATTGCTGAGAAGATGGGACAACACGCCGATGTCAGAATCTGTAAAGGCATATATCTCGAATCCTCGGAGATTGCATACACCAGTTATTCGGACATAGTTTCTGCCACATCAGAGGCTGTTGAGACAGCACTGGACCTTGGAATGTATGTCGGCATAGCATCCCATGACCACCCGGTAATCAACGGAGCCTTACTAAATCTCCAATCAAGGGGAATATTGCCCGAAAAACCAGATCCGAGAACACCAGCACCATTAGTCAAGCCGGGGAAAGGGGAGGGGTACGAATTTCAGTTCTTGCTCGGAGTTAGAGGTGATGTGAGAAGACGCCTGGCTTCCGATGGCCATCTAACTCGTGTTTACCTGCCTTATGGAAAGCAGTGGTATGAATACAGTATGAGAAGACTCAGGGAGAACCCGGGGATTGCTTGGCACGTGGCTAAATCCGTGATCATGCCATGGACAAACAGAAGATGAAATCAATCTGCATGCAAATATATTCTCCTAATATCAGCCGCTGCTCTGCGGCCTCTTAATGTGCGACCCTTACCAGTGTGTATAGCGCGAATCACCCACGTCGAACCCTCGACTTCAATTTGGGTCTCACATGAGAATATCGTATCTGGACTGCATTCTATCGTCGATGACCGGCTCACCTCCCCATCAGTCATGGTCAAGGGGATAATCACTCTGTCAACTCTGATGGCCCATCCTCTTCGAATGCTCCCTGCATTCATCTTCCTCTTACTCCGGGCATCCTGTCCCTCAAGACGAGTTATCGTCCACTCAAAACCATCGTGTTCGAAAGTATCGCCCACGCTTATCTCTTCATCATCATCTGAATCTATGCTTTGGAAAGAAGAAGATCTGCCATCTGAGAGCGTCATTCCAATTTTGACTAATTTGCTGGGACGTAATATTACCGTGTGGACGTGATTGCATTCAGAGCATTTGACTAGAAGATCGACGCCGTCTCCAACCTTCTTCTCTTTTAGTGTGATGTGATCGATTTCTAGAGAGCAAGATGGGCATAATAAATCGACATGCCCTTTTGTTACAGAAGTCATCATTTCGGACGCGTGAGCCCGCCACTCTTCAATACGTTGGAAGATAACCATGTTTGATATCTGTTGTCTACAGCCGATAATCGTGACTCTTGCCGGCGGCAACCTTCCAATGAGGGGTGAAGAAGAAATTCTCCATGCTCTGATTGAGGAGAACCAAGACTTCAGCACGGATGAGCCAGAGATTGCCGCTAATATCGGTCAACAGATGCTGCACATGGATTTACCCCTTCTTTCTAGGGACGCCCGGTCGAGAATTCGAGATATTGCTGCAAGGGTCACTCCCGAGAATGTGGTTCTTGTCGGTGGCGGCATAGGGCATCTCGCCGCGTGGCTTTTGGATGCATGGGCTACAGCAGATTCCAAGCGCCCATCCTCATTAAGAATAATAGAAGAGGGCGGAAAGTTCGGCGTGATACTGGACCGACTCATTCGCAGATATTCTGCTGAATCATGGACTTCTGTTCTGTCACGCCCATGGAATGAGGTGGTTGCTGAGACAACTGCATGGAATGCAGCATCTGCAACACCAGAAAACAGCGTCATTTCACCAATACCTCTGCCATCCCCTACTGGCATGGTAATAATCGATGTACCTGAAGTGCAGAGACCAGCCTGCCTCAAACTTGCTTTTGAAATAGTGAAAACAGACGGGATCATCATGGTCATTGAACCAGAAGTCCCGACAGGAGACGTAGGAGACTTCGATCCAGGGAATCCGCTTACTGAGGCTCAGAAACGTGTACAAGCTTTCAATTCCTGGATCTCTGCAATAAGAGAATCCCAGGTACGTGGATTCAAGTCTGCCTTTGTCGAACTTTCAGGTGCGACATTGGTTGTACTCATCGGCTCATGAAAACGCGAGGTAGTTTCGAACTCCCCGCTTAAACTATCATCACTTGATATCCCCCCAATTAGACCAAGCGTATTCACGATCCCGTAACCAAATCGATCATCATGCCCCGTAACTCCTTCTTTCTGAGTTGATGTCTCCGATATCCGATTCTTGATGTCCTCAATGGCATCCCTGTCTCCTGTGCGAGCAAGATCTGGCTCATTTTGCAGTACCAATGCAAGGATGCCTGATACCCATGCAGTTGCAGCGGAAGTACCGCTTGAGTAACCATACCAACTACCACTATTAGTGAGTAAAACAGGTACTTCAGAGGCAGGAGCTATCAGTTCAGGCTTCTTGTCAGGATCTTGTCTTGGAAGGATCGGATTTGGCCAGAGCCGACCGTTGTTATCCCCCTCTGAACTGCCTGACCACACGTCTCCATTCCGGTTGACTCCTCCAACACAGATCACATCTTCAACAGATCCCGGGGAAGCAACGTCCCCGTCATCATTCGTACCATCGTTGCCTGCTGCTGCGACCACGAAGATACCCTCATCGAGAGCATCTTCCACGGAGTTTTCTAGAACATCGAGAGTGAGTCCTGAGAGCCCGGGCCCCTGATCCCCTCCGAGGCTTAACGAGATTATGTCGGCACCCTGAGCAGAACACCAATCTACCGCTTCTGCAATACCCTCGTCTGTACCTGAACCAGACCCATCAATCCCCTTGGCAACGAGGTAGCTTGAACCCTTGGCAATGCCGCCCACTCCTCCCTTAGATGCAATAATCCCGGCCATAGCAGTCCCATGTCCTTGATCATCGTAGGGGTCTATTTTCCCGTTTACTGCATCATACCACCCATTTATGCTGACTCCATCCATGCCTGGGTGTGAGAGATCTATTCCCGAATCAACTATGCATATCGTGACTCCTGAACCATCGAGATCCTCACTCACTTTGTCAATGCCAGTCATCTCCTCATAGTCATCTTGCCATGCTAGGAGCGTTGAAGGCGGCCCTCCGAATATTGCATTATCTTCACTGAGGAGCCACATCGCTAGGATCGCTATGGAGAGCCCAGTAACGAGGGTTGATACAGCGGTAATGAGGTATGGTAGCGCCGAAGATTTAGGTAAGATACTGTCTAGGGTGCCCTCGTCATTTCTATCCAGAAAATCAGCTACTAAGTCGATTTCTTGATCCACAATTCACACCCCTCATGAGCAAATCCTGAAGGTTACCATAGTTCTCCTTCTGTGGAAAAATGATCTTCAACGTTTGACGTAGCGCCGCAAGAACCGCATGCTATCGACCCGGTAAATCCGCTACCGCAATGTTCGCACTTTTCCCCCACGATTCCCCGGCCTTCACAATTTTCAGTCCTACAAGAAACAACGATCAAACCGTCGCCCTCTCTTGAAGCAGAACTTGTCACGCCGCAGTCTGGGCAGGTTCCGATTTCCACCTCTATCTTTTCCGATCCTATCCCTTCAGAGACCATTCTCGCAAGTTTGGATTGTATGCTTCCACCGGAACTCCCCATCATGAATTGAGGATACCAAGAAACGTGTATGAGTAATGCAAACGAAGCAAGTCCGGATATTATGTGAAGAATCACGAATCCTCCAGTATCGCCCACAATAGGCGGCGGACGGGCCACTGCATGAGATCCTGACCAGGCACTGACATTGAGAAATAACAGCCACAGAAATAGGGAAATATTCCAAAGCAAAAGGCTGTGATCTTCATGAGCACTGCGCATTCGCCGTGGATCCGGATGTATATGGGATACCTCCACATGAAAATCCCGCGTCTCCATTACTGATCTTCTCACAACGCCCAGACTGATGAATAGTATGATTCCGTTTCCTATCAGAACTCCTACCCATGCCCCTAGTTCTGAGCCCACTGGGAAGTAAGGATCAGAAGCATGGCTTGCCATGTGCCCATATTCGACAGCGAGTATTCCGAATATGAGGTACACTAGATTCTCCCGCATGAGCGGAAATATAACCATCAGGAGTAGATATGCTGCTACGGATATGAATAGTGATAGGAATGAAAGGACCAACGCTCCCCCTGAGACATGCAGAAATCCACTCTCAGGGCCAAATAATCCTCCCCTGTTGTAGTCTCCCCCGCTCGACAACTCCCCACTCCCGAGATCCCACGATCCAAGAACAAGGGCTCCGAATGCGAGAACAAGCGGAGCTGCGTGAGTGTAGGTCAAGCTACTTTTTGCAGCTATCAAATTGAATTTCAGTTGTCTCAATACCTCGTCTATGGATGATAGCGCTCCAAACCTAGTTCCAAGTTTCGTAAATGCATCTATGTCGGACAAGCGCGTACCGGGTCCAGAAGCCAAATTATGTTCTACGGAATCAACGTCCACGCGAATGGGCTACGACACAACCATTTGGAAATTCTGTATGCTGGTGAGGGGTTAGATGCCGTTTTGGCGCCGAGACGGAGATTTGAACTCCGGAGGGAAAATCCCACATGATTTCCAGTCATGCGCAATACCAGGCTATGCGACCTCGGCTTATGGGGCAACCTGAACACCGATGGTGTTTGAGGGTGTTGATTGTTCAAATTGATTTACGCAGCGATTAAATCAAGACTCTTTGTCCCCGCACCGCCGCCACTGTGGCTTAGGGGTATAGCGTCGCCTTGGTAAGGCGAAGGTCGGGGGTTCAATTCCCCCCAGTGGCTCCAAGGGTAAACCACATTCCTTCGCACATTTGATAGTCTCGTTATGTATCAGAAGGACATGTCTCGTACGAATGCCCGCCGAGCAATCCTTCTGACCGCATTGATGCTGTTTGTGCCGATAGCCCAAGCCGACCTTTCAGAGTGGCGTGGTCCGGATGCCGTCAGGCCCTCTGATGGTGGGTCAGATTTCACTGCACTGCGCATCCCAACGAACGCGACTGTGTTGGACAGCTGGATGGAGATATCGAACGAGGAGGTCGCACAGTCTTCCGAGAACCTTCTCTCATGGTACCAAGACTCCCCTCACAATAACGGCGCCTTTCTCAGCGGAATAACGGTCAATTCAGATGGCCAGATGCTACTCGAAGATGATTTCACGGTATCTCAGATAGAAGACTTCGATGGGGGTAATTACACTATTGAAATGCCAAATGGATACTACCACTCCCCCGGGATTTTAGCGGTATATTCCATCCAATACATTTCATCTAGTCCCTCATGCAATAATCAAGATTCAGCAAAGCTGTCCCATGGCCATGACATCGATGGCGATGGAAATCTCGACTCCGATGAAATCGAATCATCAGATGAGTATTGCCCTTCCACAGGGCTGCCAGACAGCATCACTTCGCTGAACATCAGTAATCCCGGTTCTGGCTACGGCAATGGGAATTTGAGTGCAACAGGCGGCGGTGGCTCAGGATTTACTGGAACATATCTCTCTGGCAGAGGTATTGGTTCAGCGACACTGATCTCAGGAGGCAGTGGATATCAAAGTGGCACTGTATTCAATGTTGAATGTGGGCGAGATTGCCCTGGCACGGGTGCCAATTTGACTGTTACATCGGTTGATAGCTCCGGTGCTATAACTGGCATTTCCTTGACTTCACATGGCTTCAACTACACAACAGAACACACACTCTCATTGGCTAATACCGGTGCAACCGGAAGGCAGGTAGACATTGCTCTAACACTGAATTCGACAGGCCCAATAGTGATTGCCACGATAGAAACTCTTGGATCAGGGTACACATCGACCCCAACTATCGTTCCTAGCGGCACTGGAAGCGGTGCGGTGATTACACCCGGACTGGGTGGCTTCTTCAACTGGCTGATCGAAGATCGGCCTGATACAGCCGATTCAGCCACTTGCGGCGAAGGCGGACATATGATTGATATTGGGCAGGATCTGAACAACGATGGTGCCCTCAGCCCAACGGAAATACAGCAGACAACCCCTCTGTGTCACAACCCAGACATCGAATACTGGTCATCAGTATTGCCCGAAACTATGAATGGTACAGTGTACCTTGATGAGAGAACCCTTCCCCACGGGGTAGTCCCAGCATCAGCAGTTGAGGGGAAAGTCATCGCAGGAACTATGCCTGGAAACCCCGTTCCAGCGGGTGTAGACACATCCCTCTACCTCCCTCCGTTGGATGTTCCGGTTAGCGATCTGCAAGTCGGCTACACTTTATCTTTCGATCATTGGTATCACGTTGACACCACATCTGCCGGAGATGGGGATGGTGCATGGCTCGAGTATAGAATGATGAATGGCACATGGGGACCATGGTCATACATCGAACCATCAGGGGGTTACCCCAGCACACTATCTTCAGACGGCCCTTCAGTCCCGGGTCAGCCAACCGGCGACCTCCCAGTATTTGCCTCTCCTACGCATAGCGGGTGGACGTCAGAGAACATAGATCTCACAACCTTATCGGGAATTGATGAAGCCGACAAGATACAATTCAGATTCCGACTCTGGACCCACCCGTCCTCCCAGAACTTGAGGCCCGGATGGTTCCTTGACAACATCTCCTACCAGAATGTCGGTGGAATGGACGGTGGCTGGCTTCACGGGTGCTCTACACCCGCGCTGGCAACATGTTCCTATTCCAATTACGCTCATGGCGCCCTACAGACTCAGATAAGCACACAGGGCACTTCGGCCAATTCAAAGATACGACTCAACATCGAATATGACTTAGAGGGCAGCACATACGACAACTACTGCGTGGAGATGTCCACAAACAACGCCACGTGGGTCGACATTTCTTCTTCGACATCTTTGACGAGTACTGCTTGCGATGACAGGTCTGGAGCCATACCCGGCTCATCTGGCGATCAAAGCGGAGGCCTTGTTATTCAGCAGTATACTGTCCCCGCGCAGTTCCTCAACCTGAATAACGTCTATCTCCGAATTCTTGTTGATACTGACGGCTCTGTGACTTACGGGAGTCCGCAGGATAATTTCGAGGGGGTCTTCTTGACAGATGTGTCCTTAGTGACCCCTGGAACTGCAATACACTGGTCAGATGATTTGGGCACCGGCACGACATTCTACCATTATGTTGCTACAGGCGGATACTGCCCAACAGTATGCGTCGATGACTGGAATCATATCCAGCTGTTCGGCGGCAGCATAGATCAATCCCTTGGATTTGAGAATTCATATGCCACTGCACCTGAGAATACCCACGCTCCTGGTTGGAGCACCACCGGGGCTTCTGACACATGGGATTACGGATTCTTAGATTCATCACTCACTCTTCAAGAGCCAGCAAGCTTCCCGTATCTTTACGGGACAGATTTGTCAGGGCCATATTCGGATAATAAGAATGGATATCTTCTCTCTCCAAACTATGATATTCCGGATTCTGGCGCAACACTTCATTTCGAGAAATGGAGTTGCATGGACCCTCTCTACAGCACAGACGGCGCACAACTACAGTACAGGGTCAATGGAGGGTCATGGCAGCATTTCCAGCCCTCATTGGCTGGATGGTATGATGGCGTCAGAACCTCGACATGGAACAATCCGTGGGGCACAGAAGAGTTGTGGTTTGATGGAGAATGCGGACTTGATGAGATGTCTGAAAGAGAAGCACCACTAGATCAATGGTCCGGTGAACAAATGCAATTCAGAATACAATTCTCTTCGGACACATGCTGCCAGAATAGTGGTTCTGAAACATATGAAGGATTCTACGTCGATGATTTCGGCATACTGATACCCAACTACAGTTCAAATGGATCATGGACATCTCCCGCAGTGGACATTTCTAACCAATCAAGTTTCAATATGGGCTATGTCGATGTTGATGCTAAAATTCCTGAGGGAACCAGGGTTTTGATTTCCGTCTTGGATTCCGATTCTATGGACGCCATAGAAGGATTTGACATGAGAGAATTGCCACTGTCCCTCGCAGGCATAGACTCTGCGACTCATTCCTCTGTGAGGTTACAGATTCACCTTGAGACTGTCAATTCCAGCCTGACTCCCATGATTAATTCAGTTAGGCTGGACGGTTTCAGGACACTATCCTCCTCTTCAGGGATCTCTAATGGTTGGTCTTTCAGCCCAAGCACGGTCATAGAGGGGGATTATATCGTCAGCACAGGAATAGCAGGCACAATTGATTCCGAATACCTCACCTCCTCAAGACCAATAAGGGCTCTTTCTGTGTCAGGGGACTACTCAGGAGTTTCGATCACATTCAAAGACGCGAATGGCGCTGTTATAGGACCACAGGGAGTGACAGGGGGACTAGTGGAATTCCCATGGCTCCAACCAGGATACCGTGCTACCATTTCCTTATCTCCAACCGGCAGCATAAATCAACTGAATATCTCTGCCAAATTTGCAGAGCCGGCACGATCTCCGACTGTAGATTTGGGTTCGGACGGTACAGATGATTGGGCTTTCCCTATCGGCAACAGCTACGGCAACCTCGGTTGGCAATCCCTGATAGAGGGGGGCACGTTGCAAAGAAGTGAAGCTATATCCCTCACACCATCTAACCCTTCGACTATCTCCGTCCTCGTGCCTTCTGGCACATCCACGGATACGAACGTGGAAGGGACTTCATGGGCTGCAGCCGGCTTCATGGCAGTATCTCCCGTTGGCTCGCCAAACTTCGACTCTCCCGTTTTGGTATCATTAGGGTCTGCATCTCAGTCAACATACAGCTCAGGGACAGGACCTTCAGTGATTCATTTCAATGGTGCAATGATTTCTCAGATTAATTCCGCCCAACCGAGTTTAACAGACCCATCAACAAGCAGGCAATGGAAGCAACTAGATTTCCAAATTTCATCAACTGCTCCTCAAACTGTTACCATCGCGACCTTAGGAATATCTTACTATCTTCACGAGAATGTATCCGGCTTGCAGAACGTTGTGACAAGTGCCATAACAGCAGCCCAATCGAATTCCTCCAATACGGATGTCAATGTCGCAGTGAACGCCCTCGAGGGTATGATATCAATAGGCGGCGGCGCGGAGTACGATTACATCACAACAAATCATCCGTTCAGCCCACCCAATACATTCGCACCAAGGGCTGAATTATACCATCTTGCGACTGAACACAGCCATCTCTTCGATAACAGTCAGATTTCATCAGTGATTCTGACTGGAACCACAGAAGACGGAGATAGTACCACATACTCCGCCTACTCATCCGACGGTGACTGGTCTGACCAAGGATCGGTGTCTTTCGCCCAATCCGGTTCGATACCCGGACTTGACCTCTCAACCTCCGAGTCAACATCAACACTTGTAACAAATCAAGATGGAACTGAGAGGATACAGATCAATTGGTCGATATCCGCCACATGGGGCCCTGATGACCTCTCATCGATATCATGGTCTTCCAGCGCCACCGACCTGAATGGCGAGACTCGATGGTCCGCCGAGGCATCAAGTGGCATTGGTGGAAGGTCTGCATACGAGAATGATTTAGAAATCGATTCTTTCACGGTTGTCAATCACCTCGGCAATACTCTTTCAAACCAATTCTCTTCAATGTACCCGTTCCCTGTAGATCCTGGAAACGTGATCTCCATAGAGGGCAGTGTTCGTTTCCAGGGCTCAGAGGATTTGAGGCCTGACTCAGGAGACTTCTCCCCAGCAGTCGATTTGTCAGGAGTCGTTGTCCCATTAACTTCGCATTCTGGTGGAATCTTCAGTGGAGATTTGACGATTCCTCCGGGCATGTCTTCAATAACACTGCAGCCACTGCTCACGTCTATTGGCTCAACCACCGTGCCTATCGTTAACGCCGAGGACCTAACCATCGACCCCCCCAGCGTCCAAGCGGAGGTAGATTCCGAGCCTCCTGTGGCGGGCCCAATTCAGATACTGACTCCCCTCGGATTCCAGAACGCAGCTGGAAAGATTGTCGACCCGGAAATGCCGCTATCAGTTTACGTGACAGTGTCTGACGCCGATGCGAGAGCATCAGAAGTCACTTTGAGGTATTGGCGTACAGTGATGGACGACGCAAATGATGATGGCGTTCCCGACCCAACAGAATACAGCTCAATGACACTTCCCCTGTCCATTGGTTTCTCAGGCGAGGAACAGAAGAATTTCGCAGGGATCGATTTGACGGGCGTACCCTTCAATAGTCCTGTTTACCTGTACATCGAAGGTACTGACTGGTCTGGACGAACATATCAGTCAGGCAACACAGGGGGTGGGCCCGGAGCATCCGAAGCATGGGCGACTATGCTGGTTGCTGAGGATGTCGAAACACAGATTATGGGTTCAGGATTCTCACTTGATAGAAAATCCGGCTATCTACTACCAGGGGTCGAGCACACGTTCACCATGGTAATTGACGAACCTAACGGAATCGCGACTCTAGATGGCATTGAGGTAATGCTTTGCGACGATGGACCAACAGGACTTGGCAAGATGTTTTGGAATCCAGCTGAGCAGATTCTCTCCACTCCTGAGGACTCATACGTACATCTCATGGATGCCAGAGCCACTCCGATGGAGTCCGACTCAATCCTCTCTGTAGAGTTTGATTTCACTCTCGATTGGAACTACCCGTGGAACACTGGCGACTCGGACTGTAGCCCAAGAGCCAGAATAACGGATGATCTGCAAATGGTCGCCCAATCATCTCTGCTGACTTCACTTTCATGGGAACTAGACAACATGTTGGAAGCCGTACCCACCCTTACACAGGACCTGACTCTTCCGATTGGTGAGTCGGATGCGACTGGCATCTATCTAATGAAGGGAGATTCATTCAGAGTCAATGGAACGCTATTACATGCAGGCTCAGGGATCCCATTCACGTCTGGTTTGGATGAAACCCTGGTTGAAGTTTCATTTGTTTACGGCTCGGAGAGAGTTAGCGAGGCCTCTTCGCTGGGGCAGGATGGCACATGGACGGTGGATCTCACGCTCCCAAACAGACCTCCAGTGTACCCAATTATGGATGTAACAACAAATGTCGTCAACGCACCTGGATCTGCCATCTCATCCGAGAATACAGGCACCTCAATCACAGTCGACTCCTCCTCGCCAACAATACTCTTTGACCAGACAGCATATCCTGACAGCTCTTTGTCGGTGGAGGAATCTGATCGCCTGAATAGGGTGAAGGTGACTCTTCAGCTAAGTGATTCAGTGGGCATGCAACAAGGCGACCTCGAGGTCGCATGGATATTCAAGCGCGGAAATGACCCACTTGGCGCTGAAGGAAGTGGATCTTTACCGCTTATTCTCGATCAGGAACAATTTGACGTGTACCAAGGCGAACTGGATATGGGGTACCTTGTGAATACGAAGTTAGTAGAGGGAGACTACATTTTATTCTGGGTGGTTTCAACCGATCGCGCAGGAAATGAGGTCAATGGTCTGGGGAGCGAGGACAATCCTAAGCGGGCCGATATCAGAATAATGGAATTCCTGCCGACTCTGACGAACACCGTGTTCGAACCAACAGACAGGCCACTTCCGGGAGAGAGAGTGACTGTGAAGACATTCTGGTCCAATCCTGGCAAGCGCGGCGGCTCCGTAGATGTATCATTGTGGCAGAACAACGGTGGCGAATCATGGTCTCAATCACCACCATCAGAGTCTGTTGAGCTAATCCTAGAGCCGGGCGCTACGAGCGTTGTGGTTGACATGATTTTCGAACCTAATCTGCCCGGCGTCCCAGTACTCTATGTGATTGATGGAGGCGATTTCCAGAATCTTGCTTATCCCGTGGAAGGAATGGTGGTCTCTTCTGCCGATGTATCTGGTGTTAGCTCAGGCGACTCTACTTTGGCCTACACCATTATCGGGGGAGTTGCAATAATTACCGTGGGTGTTGGAATTGCCATGGCTATGCGTGCAGGCGGGCAAAGGGATGACGACTACGATGAAGAGTACGAGGATGACGATGAAGAGTACGAGGATGACGATGAAGAGTACGAGGATGAAGACGATTGATTCTGGCCCCGTACTGGCCTGAAACCCTCTAAATCGTTATGCTGTATACTTCTGGCCTGTCTTGTTTATTAGCCAGAAGTGATGAAAAGTGCTCCGGAACGCTAGCCGTTTCGGATGGGATGCCGATGCAAGAAGTAGTTGAACTTAGGAAAGAGATCGAAGATCTTAGGGTGCTGGTACACACCTTATTGACAATAATAATGGAAGAGTCTGATGGGTCAGATCAGGCTATGAAACCCGCAGGTATGGACGGTATACCACGTGGTTATTCGATGTAATCAGTAATTCACCGGTTCAGGGTCCACGACCCTCCACAGATACCACGTCGCAACTGTTCTGTAGGGGATCCAATTAGTTGAGATATCAATTATCTCCTCCACAGCAAGTTTAGATCCCTCAGAATATGTTTTTTCAATAGCCCTAATCAGCCCTATATCGCCCAGAGGAAGTATGTCTGGTTGACCTAATGCGAATATCATAACCATGTCAACAGTCCACGGTCCGACTCCGCGTATCTCCAACAATATGCTTCTTACACTATCCTCATCCATTGAAAACCAATCAAGTTCACGAAGAGAATCTACCCACAACCTGCTGAAATCTAGTATGTATTCTGACTTACGCATAGAAAGACCGCAGCCTCGCAAATCATGAAGACCACAAGAAATAATGTTCTCTGGAACCACGGTGCCAAGAAGTTTCTCCATTTGACGCCAAACCGAGTCTGCGGCCTTCACTGATATTTGCTGCCCAACGATCGATTTGATCAGAGTGTTGCCAACATTGCCATTTGGAGATAAAAAGGGACGTAGGTTTTCATCTATTACATGGGACAAAATAGGATCAACGGATCTGAGATGCTTCACTGCTTTTGTCCAGTAGGCGGGTTCGGACATAGGCCTTCGAATCGGTGAGTAGGTTTCAATATGGGGTGATCGTACGCGGGCCTATGGACGCAACGCGAGCTGCAATGGTTGGAGGCATAGCATTTACCGTCATTTTGATCGGTGCCGTGTTGTGGGATGAGTTTGCTCCACCCCCCATCGCGGATGATGCTCAGGAGGTTGCAGACTTTTGTCTCGGCGACCACAGCAACATAGGTGTCCACTACCATCCGATATTGGAGATAGTCATCAATGGGCAGCAGGTAAGTATCCCTGCCAATACGGGCATCAATCACGACGGTTGCTCGATGAGGGGCGTGCACACACACGATTCAACAGGAAAGATTCACATTGAAATGGATAAAAAGTACAACGTACCAATCGAGTCATTTTTCATTGTGTGGGGCGAGACCTTCAATGAGAATCAGATACTAGACTATGTGGTAGATGAAGAGCATGAGATTGTGGTAACACTTGATGGTGAAAGGGTGTATACGTACGAAGATACTGTCGTCGACGACCAAGAGGTTCTCAGAATCGAATATCGCGAGAAATAATCATCCCTTGATGACGCCAAGAGGTCTAAGCCTAGCAACCGGCCTCGCCAGGCCTGCCTCTTGAGTCAACCTCACGACATCATCCACATTCTTGTAAGCTTCAGGAGCCTCTTCAGAGATCATGGACCTTGTTTTTGCCCTAACCTCAATACCCTGTTCCTCCAGTCTCTTGATGAGTAACTCCGAATCAATCTTTTTCCTAGCAGCAGTTCTGGACAATCTTCTTCCAGCACCATGGCACGAAGAGGAAAATGCATCATTATCCCCGCTCTTGGGTCCGGCAAGGACCCATGATGCCCGCCCCATGTCTCCCGGCACGAGAACTGGTTGCCCCACATTCTCGAATTCGCCGGCCATCTCGGGATGATCGCCCGAGAACGCTCTTGTAGCACCTTTCCTGTGGACTGCACAAGTACAATTTTTTCCGTGGACGATGTGATCCTCGATCTTGGCTATGTTGTGACTTACATCGTAGGTGACGCCAATATCTGCATCACTGCCGACACCTTCTCGAAATACCTCCCTTACCCTTTGAGTTAGGGCAGAACGATTTGCGAATGCAAAATTGCCGGCTGCCCTCATTGAATCCATGTAGGCTTGCCCTTCTTTGCTGTATAGAGGGGCACATGCAAGTTGTCTGTCAGATATGTCGAAACCCCAACGGTCTGAGACCCACCTGTTTCCTCTCTCAGTGTAGTTTGATTCGATATCCCTCACATGATCAGAGCAAACTTGGTGGCCCAAACCCCTGGAACCAGAGTGTATCATGACAGTGATATCCCCTTCGTATAACCCGAATTTCTTCGCAGATTCCGTGTCTACGACCTTGTCAACAACCTGAATCTCTAGGAAATGATTGCCCGATCCTAGTGTACCAAGCGAGGCACCCCCTCTAGACTTCGCCCTGTCGCTTATTGCCCGGTCTTCAGTTTCAAATAATCCTCTAGATTCTATCCGCGCCAAATCCTCTTGAAGACCGAGCCCCATATCTGCGGCAGACGCTGCCCCTCCGGACAGTATCGAATCAAGCGCGGCAGCATTGAGGCGAACACCTCCCTTGGATGAGACACCAGCAGGAACATGTTTGGAAAGCAAATCTACCAATTTGCCGATGTCAGTAGCACGCTGAGAAACTCCCGTAGAAAGAAGCCTCACCCCGCAATTGATGTCAAATCCAACTCCTCCGGGTGAGATGCCTCCCCCCTGCTCGCCATAATCGGTTGAAGTAGCAACCACCCCCCCGATTGGAAAACCATACCCGTAATGCCAGTCAGCCATCGCCCATGCCTCTCCTACTATACCTGGAATTTCTGCAGTGTTGACAAGTTGCTGTGGTGAACGATCGTCAATCCCTTCACCAAGCATTTCCGGCTCTGCGACCATCATGGCATCTGCAAGCATGCGCCCATGCTGACGTATCCTGAGTCTACCCGGCCCAGCCGGTTCTATGTGGTCGCGCCAGCCACTCATCTTGTGCGTTGGTTGACGAATTACACAAGAATACTCGGGTTGTTATCACTGGTCGAATATAGAGTTTAGGAACTCTTGCTGGGAATCACTAAGTCCTCATGCCTCAACCCAGGGCCATGATCGGGTTTGAATTGTCGGAAGAGCAAGAGATGCTACGAGAACTTGCCCGTGATTTTGCCAAAGAAAATGTCAGACCCCATGCAGAGAAATGGGACCAAAAGGGGGAATTCCCCTTAGAAGCTATTGCTGAGGCACACTCTCTGGGACTCACAAACCTGCATATCCCCGAAGAGTATGGCGGTGCAGGGATGGGAATTCTGGAGGAAGCCATCGTTTCTGAAGAAATGTCATGGGGGGACCCGGGATTCGGAACTGCCCAATATTCCAATGGACTAACCGCCGCTCCCATCATCACTGGAGGTACTGAAGAACAGAAGCACAAGTATCTCGGCATGCTAGTAGAAAATCCCCTGATCGCTGCGTATTGCGTTACAGAGCCAGGGGCGGGAAGTGATGTTTCCGGAATCAAGACTAATGCTGTACTCAAAGGGGATCATTACATCTTGAACGGGAGCAAAATGTGGATTACCGGAGCTGGACATGCAGAGTGGTTCTTTGTTCTGGCATACACTGACCGATCAAAGGGATACCGTGGAATGAGCGCATTCATCGTCGAATCAAAATGGGACGGTGTTGAATTGGGGAAGAAAGAGACAAACATGGGCCAAAGGGCTTCAGATACGCGGGGCATTACGTTCACGGATGTACAAGTGCCTGTTGAAAATTTAGTGGGTGGCATAGAGGGGCAAGGCTGGATGAATGCGATGAAGGCCTTCGACTTCTCAAGGCCGGTAGTAGCTGCCCAGGCAGTTGGAACATCGAGGGCAGCATACGAACATGCATTACAATACGCCAATGACAGGGAGTCATTCGGTAAGAAGTTGCACGAGCATCAAGCAATTCAATTCATGCTTGCAGACATGAAGACAAAGATCGAGGCAAGTCGATTACTATGCTGGAAATCTGCATGGGAAGCAGACCACGGAATCAGGAATACAGAAAGTGCCGCGCACGCCAAGCGATTTGCAGCAGACTCTTGCATGGAGATTACTACTGACGCAGTGCAGGTTTTCGGAGGATACGGTTATTCCGAGGAATATCCTGTCGCGAGACTCATGAGAGGCGCAAAGGTTCTGCAGATTTACGAAGGTAGCAGCCAAGTCCAGAGGATGATTATCGGTAGAGAGATGCTAAGGCACGCTCGGACCCCATGAATTCCGCAACGCTTTGAAGTGCAATGCTGGGCACGCGCTCGTCATGGCATTCGGCGAGATCGAGATACCGTTTTGGCAGGAGGCCGGTTTTCGACTCGCAATTTGCGATGTAACGGGCTATCGATTCAGAACTCGAGACCCTAACAGGAAAACATGCGGAGACACGCATCTTGATTCTTACACTTTCATCGGAAGCCCCATCATATCTGGGTACAAAGAGCGGGGCAGTGCACTCAAAGAAAGAATGAGGGAAGCGTTTCTTGATTTCTTTGAGAAAAGGGGCCATGCTCGTCTAAAACCATATCCCGTCATCGCACGATGGAGGGATGACATACATC
>MDTG01257639.1_pt1 | contig 16878 bp, 15 predicted proteins | sample 811421 | NCBI WGS metagenome assembly MDTG01 (sample SAMN05326645, study PRJNA326480) | marine metagenome | isolation source: seawater | place: Pacific Ocean: South East | collected 2011
TCTATATTTAACTCATCTTTTAATTCTTGTAATTTATTTAAGTTTGTTCCATTAAAAATAACATCTGCTCCATTTTCGATAAAAGCTTCGCCTATAGCCTTGCCTATTCCTCTTGATGAGCCAGTGACTAAAACTGATTTTCCAGAAAAATTAAATTCCAATTTTAAACTCGTTGATAAGATTATTTACAATAATCCCATATTTTTGCAAAACAAGTGAATGTTGTTCATCTATTGAACGAGCAGTCTGCAAAATAAAATTACCACTATATGAAATATCACTTAACCTCTTAAATACTTTTTTAAAACTTGCACAACCTTCTCCTAAGGGTACTGAATTGCCACCCAACAATCTATCTTTAACATGTACATTTTTAATTCTTTCACCATAGGAATCAAATTCATAGTCAATATCATAACCAAGTGCAGCACTATTTCCTATATCGTAATTAATTCCAAATATATCTATTCTAAGTTCATTAATAAAAGACTTTAATTTATTTGGTTCATAATCCGATTCAAATAAAATTTGTAATCTGCACTCTTTTAAAATGGGATATTTAGAAATTAACCATTCTAATAAAATTTCTTCTTGAAATTGATTTTCTAATTTTCCATTATCGACTAAAGGAATTACCAAGTAACTAATATTTAGATTTCTACAAGATTTACAAATTAGATTGAAGTTCTTATCAAGCCTTAATTTAATATTTTGATCCTCTTCCTTCCAATATGGCTTTTGCATGAAACAATCTCCCGTAACTGAGGGTATCGAGAGGTCGTATTTTTCACAAAGCAAACTTATTTTTTTTTGACCAGATTTTCTTAAAAGAGGGTTTTTAATTAAATCATCATGATCTAATGTCCATTCCATTTTTGGAAAACCTATAGAATTTGCTATGGAAAATTCTCCTTCCCAATGCATTTTTGGGAAACATTGAATTTTGTTCTCATAAAGAGGGGATAATCTTCCTTGCATAAAACCAATCCTTTTATTCATTTATAATTCCTCAACAAATTCAATAAGAAGCCCTTCTAAACATTCTGCATAAACTACTCTTACTTTTTTATCTGGAGATTGAACAATCTTATTTGATTTAATTAATTTAAATTTTGTAAGTTTTTTTAGTATTTCATCAAGATTTTTAACTCTCAAGGCAATATGTGTAAGACCAGTAGAGTATGGTTTACCTAACCAATTATCATTATCCAAGTGTGATCTAAAATTTAAAAGCTCTATTAGATTTCCATTATGATCAGATAATTTTGCCGTAACTACATTTACATTTTCTAAACCCATCATTAAATCAATATATTCCCCTTTTTCTTCAATTTTTTTTTCTAACATAAATCCTAAAATATCACACCAAAAAAATAATGATTTTTCTAAATCTTTTACAACAATTCCAACATGCCTTAAACAAGCTACATATGAAAATTCTTTAGACATAAATAAGAAATATTTTTCTATAATAAAATTTTATATCTATTAGCTAAATTATTAAAAATTGATTACTAATGCGTTATATATTTAAATTTAAATATTAAATTAAAAACGTAAATTAATAAAAATAAATCATCTATAAAATTTTAAAATAAAAAAATTATTTTCTTTATTTGAGTTATTTTTCAATATTTTAGAAGTTTTATAAATACACTAAAATCCCACTTTAGAAAATAAATTTCACTTTACTATTTTATCAACATATCTACAATGTATTCAGAAATGCTCAAGGATGAAGTAGCTGCAGGACTTGGTGCATTTAATACAGAAACGATATCACCTTTAATTCTTATATCAAAATCCTGTTCAAGATCACCTCTGGGATTCATCAATTGAGCCCTTACCCCAGCTATACCTGGTACTATCATCTCTTGTTTAATATCTGGAATCAGTCTTTGTAGACTATTAATAAATATAGTTTTTGAAAGTGACCTTAAAATTTCTTTTGTAGTAGTTAATGGGTACTTCAATATGAATCTTTGCAAACCTACATATGATAAAGACTCATATAATTCTTCAAGATTTATCTTTTGCCAATTATATCCCTCTCTTGCAAGTGCCAAAACAGCATTTGGACCTGCCTCAATTCTTCCATTTATCATTTTTGTGAAATGAACTCCTAAAAAAGGGAAAGAAGGATTGGGCACAGGATAAATAAGACCTTTTACTAAGTATTCAAATGTGGGCTTGAGCAAATAATACTCCCCTCTGAAAGGAAGTATTTGCTTGTTAGATATGTCAAAATTCAGCATTTTTGATATCTTATCTCCATAAAGTCCAGCAGCTGAAATTATAACTTCACCAGCAATCACCTCTCCATTTTGTAAAAATAATTCCTTCGAATTAATTAAATGATTGATAGAAATAACATTTGCAGAATATTTTATTAATCCACCCATTGAGATTATTTCTTCTTTATATTTATTTGCTACATCCTTATAATCTACAATACTTTCTTCGGGAACAAGAATTCCAGCTTTTGCATTTACATAAGGTTCAATCAAGTTAACCTCCTCTGATTTTAACTTTTTTATACCTTTTAAGCCGTTTTCTTTACCCCTTTGAAAAAGTTTTTCTAATCTATCAATTTCACTTATTTCAGAGGCTACAACGACCTTCCCACATTCTTCCCATTTTATAGAGTTATTATTGCAGTATTCTTTTAGTAAAAAAATACCTTTACGACTTAAGTGAGCTTTAAGACTCTTAGGTTCATAATATAAACCTGAATGCATAACACCACTATTACGAGATGACTGATGATTAGCAATTGATTCTTCTTTTTCAAGAATAATCAATTTTTTATATCCTTTTATCAGTAATCTTCTTGCAATTGATAAACCTAGAATGCCCCCTCCAATTACAATAATTTTTTTCTTTTGCTCGATCATTTGTTTTAAAAAATATTTATTTTCAATAATTCTTTCCTTAATATAGATTAAGCATATTAATTTGCACTCTTTAAACAAAAAATTGAAAATATAAAAGATAATTTCATGAAGAAATCTTTTTTATTTAATAAATATATAAAGTGAATTAATTTTAAAATTTTTCTTTTCAAAACAAAAAAAGTTTTATAGTACTTGTAAATGTAATATTGATTTTTAATTACAAAATTTCAAGGGATTTTAGTCATGAAGGTGGTAATACTTGCGGGAGGCTTTGGAACAAGAATTTCAGAAGAGACTCATTTAAAACCTAAACCAATGGTGGAAATTGGAGGCAAACCTATCATATGGCATATAATGAAATTTTATGCTCATTTTGGCCTTGATGAATTTATTATCTGTTGCGGTTACAAGGGTTATCTAATTAAAGAATATTTTATAAATTATTTTGCCCATAATTCAGATATTAAAGTCGATTTGGAAAAAAATGATTTTAAGATACTTAAACCAATTGATGAAAAATGGAAAATCACTTTAATTGATACTGGTTTAAATACGATGACAGGAGGACGTTTAAAAAGAATCGCACCTTTTCTAAATAAAAATGAATCTTTTTGCTTGACTTACGGAGATGGATTGAGTTCTCATAACATAAAAGATCAAATTAAATTTCATAATTCGCATAATAAGAAGGCAACTGTATTAGCAGTCAAACCTCCAGGAAGATTTGGAGCTATTAAAATGGTAAATAATCAAATTTTAGATTTTACTGAGAAGCCATCTGGTGATGGGAATAGAGTAAGCGGAGGATACTTTATCTTGGACCCTACCGTAATAAATTTTATTGATAATGATAAAACAGCATGGGAGAAAAAACCAATGGAACATTTAGCTAAAAAAGGTGACATAATGGCATACAACTATGACAATTTTTGGTACCCATTAGATACTCTGAGGGATAAAAATCATTTAGAAGATTTATGGAAAAATAATAATGCACCTTGGAAATTATGGAGCTAATCGTGGAAACCTACAATAAAGAATTTATTAAAAACAAAATATCTAAATTAAAAACTGAATATTTAACTCATGCATTCAACTCCAAAGCCATTCACATAGCTCCTTCACTTTCTGTATTTGAATTATTAACTTGTCTTTATTTTTATAAATTAAATACAGATGATTCATTTATATTAAGTAAAGGTCATGCTTGTCTAGCTCTTTATCATTTATTGTGTGATAAGGGATTATTTAATAAAGATTTTTTATATTCATATAATAAGAACAATTCAAATTTGAGAAATTTATCAGATATCAAAACACCTGGCATTTATGCAACTTGTGGATCATTAGGACATGGATTACCTGTCGCTGTTGGATGGGCAATAGCAAAAAAAATCAAGAACGAAAAAGGATATATATATTGTCTTGTGGGGGATGGAGAACTTAATGAAGGAAGTATGTGGGAATCATTGAATTTAATTAGATCCAAAAAATTAAATAATATGGTTTTAGTAATTGATAAAAATCGATTTCAGGCATTGGGCTTATGTAAAGATATAATTTATTTTGAAGAAAACTTTTTATTAAAAGATAAAGAGTTTCATGTACAAGAAATCAATGGTCATGATTTAGATGAAATTCTAATCTCCTATGATAATATCAATCCTAATAAACCTAATATAATAATAGCTAACACAAAGAAAGGAGGAACCATATCTTTTATGCAAGATTCTAATATTTGGCATTACTGCAAAATAGATAAAGAATCTCTTGATAAAGCTATTTTAGAAATTGAAAAAAATGGATATTAAATGAGAGATCAAGTTTCAGAAACTATTTATAAATATTGTAAGGAAAGAAATGATACTTATCTTTTTGTAGCTGATCATGGTTCAGATATTTTTAAAAAAATTATTTCTGAATTAAATCATAAATTTATAAATGTTGGAATTGCTGAACAACTACTTTTTTCAGCTTGTTCAGGTTTTACTAATGCTGGAATGATACCTATTGCCTATTCCCTCTCCTCTCTTGGTGTAACACGAGGATATGATCAAATAAATTTAGATATTGGATATGCAAATAAGCCTGTCCTAATAATTGGAGATGGCATTGGTTTCACTTATGGTCAACAAGGTTATACTCATCATGGTTTAGATGATTTAGCATTAATGTGCTCTGTTCCAAATATCAATATTTATTCTCCCTCAGATAAATTAAGTATGAAAACTTGCATTGATAATTTTTTTATCAATCCTAAACCTACATATATTAGAGTTGGAAAGAATTCCTGCGGAGAAATTTATAGTGATTCTTTGAATATTGATCTAAATAAAAAAATTATCAATAATAATTCTAAAAATGTTGTAATAAGTACATCCTCTCATTCAGCAATCATTAATAATCTTATTTTAGAAGAAAATTTTTCGGTAGATTTAATAGATATTATCAATTTTTCTCCAAAGGCTTTATCTTTTCTTGATTTATCCTCTTACGAAAAGATATTAGTTGTAGAAGAACATCTTCCCCTTGGAGGACTATTTAGTCATATTACTAAGTATTCCAAAAATTTAACTTCAAAAATTGAACATATTTGTATTACAAATCAATCTCCATTATTGACAGGGAATAGAGATTTCTACTTAAGTAGAAATAATCTAGATAAAACATCTCTAAGAAATATTATTAGAGAATTTATCTCTTAAATTTCTCTACTACATTTAAATTGGCTTTTTTTAATGAAGATTTTAATTACGGGTAATCTTGGTTATCTTGGAGCAAATATTGGTAAAACGATAAAGGATCATTTTGAAAATTGTTATTTGGTTGGCCTTGACACTGGTCTCTTTCTTAATTCTTTAACTTGTAATCAAAGAGTAGCTGATACTTATTATGACAAACAAATATTCATGGATGTAAGAGATGTCAATATAGATTTAATAAAAGGTTTTAATATTGTAATTTCTTTAGCAGCAGTTTCTAATGACCCTATTGGTAAAGAATTTGAAGAGGCTACTCATTCAATAAATTTTCAGTCAACAATCAATTTAGCTGATATTTGTAAAAAATCAGGTGTCAATAAATTCATTTTTGCATCAAGTTGCAGTATGTATGGATCAGAAAGTCCCAATGCTAAAACAGAACAAGATCCTACAAAACCGCTCACTGCCTATGCAAAAACAAAAATTGGTGTAGAAAAAGAACTAAAAGAAAACTTCTCAAGCTCAAATATGTCACAAATATTTTTGAGGTTTTCCACGGCTTGTGGTCCATCAGATAGATTAAGATTAGATTTAGTTTTAAATGATTTTGTAGCCTCAGCGCTTAAATACAATGAAATTAATATTCTAAGTGATGGATCTCCTTGGAGACCTTTAATTGATACAAGAGATATTGCTAACTCTATAATTTGGGCAATTAAATATAAAAGTGAAGATATTATTGATTTAAGTATTAATGTTGGTTGTGATGAATGGAATTTTCAAGTGAAAGACATTGCTAAAAAAGTTGCAGAAGTTATCCCAGGAACAAACATAAAAATCAATGCCAACGCAGAACCGGATAAAAGATCTTATAAAGTAGATTTCTCTTTATATAAGAAATTAAGTGGAAATTTTTATCCTACAAGAAAATTAGAAAATACAATTTCTGAACTTAGAAAAATAATTCAATATTTAAACTTACCTCATGAAGGTTTTAGATCGACCAACTATATAAGATTAAACCACTTAAAGAAATTGAAAGAAAGCAAAATTATAGATAAACAATTGAGGTGGTTAGTGTAAAAATCTATGATAAATTTATTCTGAAATATATAATTTTTATTTTGATATTATTCTAAAACTATGACATTTCAAAAACCAAGCTTAACTATTTTTATTGCGACACATAATAGATCCACAAAATTAAAGAGAGTTTTAGAATTTATAAATAAAGATGCTTTAGAAACTAATTGTAGAAATGAAATTGAAATTGTTGTTTCAGATAATAATTCAAAAGATAAAACCATAAATATATGCCAATCAATGAAAAGCGATGGATCCATAAACGCATTTTTCAGTAATAAAAAAAATATTGGGCCATGTCAAAATATGATGACCTCGCTATGGAGAAGTTCTGGACGTTTTATATGGTTATTATGTGATGATGACCTACCAATTGAAGGAGCCATAAAAAATATACTCTATATAATTAAGGATTTTGAAGGTAAAACCGGCTTAATTTATCTAAATAATACCAAAGAATATGAGTCAGGGAAATTAAGAAGAGGTCCTATTACTAATGAATCTCAGGGTGGAATTTTATCCGCCAATAATATAATAAATTTAGTAAAAGATGAATTAATTACAGCTTCTTCACTAGTTATTAATAGAGAAGCCTTTTCTAAAGAATGTACTAGAAAATTTGCATATTCAAATCGTTTTTGTGGGCCATTAGCTTTATCATTAGATGCTATTTCTATGTATAGGAATGGCTACGTTACGCCAAAACCACTCATAAGATATATTTATGGTGATACTTCCGAATGGTCTGATAATTGGTATACAATCTGGCTCGTAAATATGCCAATAATATTTCAATGGGCTGCAAAAAAGTATGATTACGATATTAGGTTATTAGATCCTGCTAAATTAAATCATTCAAAAGCAAAAGCTTTATTAGTTCTATTAAAAACGCCAAGTTTTTGGCGCATAAGATTCGGGGATTGGCTTTGGGTAATTAAAAATATTTTTTTAAGGCCTAGTAATTTATTTTCTATTATGAGAACTTTTATTAATAGTTTTTATTTAAAAAGAAAGAATTAGCTAATTTAATCTTTTGAAATTTAATTAAACTGATAAGTTAATTTTCTAAAATATATATATAGAAATTCATGCTATTTTGATCATAGTTTTAATCAGTAATTATTATTTAACCCTAGAGTTTTATCTGACCATTAATCAATAACAGCAATAACTCATCTCTCTTCTTCATCCCTTATATAAGAAAGTTCAGTTACGATATTAAATCTATTATTTTGAATATTTTTAAAGTCAATTATTTGAATCCCAGATTTATCAGTAATTTTTTGGTAAAAAGACTTTCCTAAATCTTTATTTTCAAGAGATATTTTTAAATTCTGAAGGCTTTTTTTAAAGCAATTTTATCTATTCCTATATTTATATTTTGTACTGATTAAAAAAATATTTTCAAAAATATTTGTTGCACTATCCCTTATAATATTTGGATCTTTTAATGAAATATAATCCTAGCCAAGTCTCATTAAATGAAGTATTGGGAGAAATTTTATTCTGGAATTCTCGTTGAATTTCATAATAAAATTTGTTTAATAATCTCCTTATGAGAAATATTATATTAATTATATCCTTAACTTAATCAGGATCCTATTTGATAGTTTGTATTATTAATTAAACAAAAACCAAAGCTTTTATAGGCTCGCAGAGAGCTCATATTAATAAATATTTAGACACTAAATTACAAGATATATTCATAAATATTATCGTTAAAACTAATTGGTATGAATAATTAAATACCTGATGGAGCCAAGCGGACTCGAACCGCTGACCCCCTGCATGCCATGCAGGTGCTCTACCAGCTGAGCTATGGCCCCAAACACCAAAACGTTTGCTAAGTCTATAAATTTAAAGAATGCATTCATAACGTTTCTGTTTTATATTACTTTATTGCACTGGATTATTGAATTCTAAATCTTAAAATATTTCCAGAGATTAATAAGTTGTAGCATGTTTTATACGAATTCTTTTATGGTGTTAAGAAATGCTTTTGAAAATAATGGTCATAATAGATATATCAACAATCGACCAACCCTACTTTAATATCTGTATTAAATAGATTTTTCAAATTGCAAGCATTCCTAGTAATTCAAGAGAAAAGTTACTTCAATAGAATATATGCTTTTCTTTTAATTAAGAATAGTACGTAATTGGAGAATACTTCTATAAAATATATTTTATTTTAGTTAAATGAATTGTATTAATAGAACAAATACCCTAGCAATTGTGCCTGCCAGGGGAGGATCTAAACGACTACGTAGAAAAAATTTATATCCTCTTCTTGGCAAACCAATGATTCAATATAGTTTGGACATCTTAAAAAAATTAGCAGATAATGTAACACCATTTATTTCGACTGAGGATGAGGAGATTTTCCAGTATTGTCTCAACCAAGGTTTTAGCATGCCATATAGAAGGCCGAAAAATCTTGCTGAAGATGATACATCAATTATCGATGTGATTTTAGATACTGTTAATTGGTATGAATCAAAAAAGAATTTGTTCTTCGAAGTTATTGTTCTTCTTCAACCAACCTCTCCTGACAGATGTATTGAAGATGTTATTAAAGGGTTATCAAAGTTTAAAGAAGATATAAACAAATCAGTGGTTTCTATACAACCCATGTTAGAACCTCCAGAAGAATGTATTACTATTGAGGGTAATGGTTCTTGGACTCCACTTCTTGGGAAATCCCCAGAAAATCATAATAGTCAGAATTTTTCAAATAATTACTATTTTATTGATGGCTCAATTTATATTGCATCTGTTAATCATCTAAGGAACTTTAAAAGCTTTATAGTACCCAAAAAAACTAATTTCTTGTTTCTGGATAAACGTTGGCCTGTTGATATTGACTTCCTTGAAGATTTAGAAATTGCAGAAGCTATTATGAAAAAGTCGTAATAAGTAAAAAATTAACTTAATTATTTTTTTCACTGATGCGAATTCTAATTTTGAATTTTTAAGAGAACTAGATTTATTGAGTTCTAAAAGATTATTACTTTTTTATCAAATAACAATTAGAATTTTAAGAGAACTAGATTTATTGAGTTCTAAAAGATTATTACTTTTTTATCAAATAACAATTAGAAATTTAAAAAGTTTGAATTTATTTATTAATTGAATTTATACTATATATAAATTACTCAGATGCAGAAGTTATGAAAAAATATAGTAAACCAATTGATTTGAATGATTTAGGCAGGTCAACTAAGTGGAGAAAAGAAATTGCTAATGATCAAAAATTACTTGCGGGAAAGTTTTTTTCTTCTTGTGAAAGAATAAAGTATTGCCCAATATGTAAATGCAAGGAATCAAATCATTATGTTGATGTTTATGAATTTATTTACAATGAATGTGTTAAGTGCGGGCACATCTTCTGCTCAACAAGGCCAAGTATTGAAAAGTCAGAGAATCTTTACAAAGCAGATTCTGATGAAAAGTCTGTCCAAGCCAAAGTCTATCTAGATGAAAAGTTATATCTAAAAAGAACAAAATCTATTGCGCAACCAAAAGTTGATTATATTATTAAGAACTTGCCAAATATAAAATCATTAAACGATTTAAAATGGGTTGATGTTGGATCCGGGGCAGGTGAGATTTTAAGTGCATGTAAAAAAAAAGGGATTAATGCAGTTGGAATAGAATCTGATCCGGATGAAGCAATATTTGCGACTGAAAGAGGTCTAAATGTAATCAACAAAATGATTGATGAAACCAATTCATTAGAAATAATAGGGGATGCAGATGTTGTGTCTGCTTTTAATGTTTTAGAACATGTTCATGATCCAATTAATTTTCTAAGAAATTTATCTTTAGGATTGAATGATTGTATTATTGTATTTGAAGTTCCTAGACATCCTTCTATTAGTTCATTTTTAAATCAATGTTTTCCAGATCAAGCTTGCCGACATATTTACCCTCCTGATCATTTACATATTTTTACTGAAGGATCCATTAATTTTATGCTTAATAGTTGCAATTTAGAATTAAGATCAGTATGGTATTTTGGACAGGATTTTTATGAAATGGTTAATTCATGTGCATCAGAGAATAATTTTGAATCTAAATTTTTATTAGATATTTTAAAGTTATCTAATAAGATGCAAGAAATAATAGATCAAAGCGAGCTTGGCGATACAGCTTTGATAATTGCGGGAAAAAAATAATATGTCTAATACATTTTATGGGCTTCCTGAAAAAGTTAAATTTTGCACAAAATGTGTAATTTCAAACCAAAGACCTAATTCAGTTGTTGAATTTCGTAGTTCACCAGATCATGCTAAAAAAACTATCGCTTTTGATAAAAGTGGTGTATGTGACGCATGTAATTTTCATATTTTAAAGCACAATCATATCGATTGGAATGAAAGGGAAAATTCTCTATGTATCCTCCTTGATAAGTACAGGAGAAATGATGGATCATATGATGTTATTGTTCCAGGTAGTGGGGGCAAAGATAGTGCATATACAGCCCATATACTAAAGGAAAAATATGGCATGAATCCACTAACAGTGACTTGGGCTCCTCATAGTTATACAGATATTGGTCGACAGAATTTCGAAAACTGGATAAATGAAGGAGGACTAGATAACTTGCTATTTACTCCTAACGGCAAACTTCATAGATTTCTTACTCAACAAGCATTCCTTAATTTATTACATCCTTTTCAACCATTTATTGTTGGTCAGCGTTTGATAGGGCCATTAATGGCTAAAAAATTTGGTGTTCAATTAGTTATGTACGGAGAGAATCAGGCTGAGGATGGTAATAGTATTGATGAAAACAAATTACCATATATGGATCCTAAGTTCTACTCAAATTCAGATGGTACACTGCCTACCTTATCAGGTAAATCAATAAAAGAATTATGCGATTTAGGTGGATTTGAATTTAAAGAATTTGCTCCATATATTGCACCGCCTTCAAATGAATTTATAGACGCGGGTATATGTGTTTATTATTTAGGCTATTTTCATAAGTGGGATGCCCAAGAATGTTATTATTATGCATGCGAAAACACTGGATTCATGGCTAATGACGAGAGAACAGAGGGGACATATTCAAAGTATTCAAGCATAGATGACAAGATTGATACCTTTCATTACTTCACTACATTAATAAAATTTGGATTAGGCAGGTCTTCTTATGATGCGGCGCAAGAGATAAGAACCAACAAAATATCCAGAGAAGAAGGAATCGCTTTGGTTAAAAAATTTGATTGTGAATTTCCCGAAAAATATTTTGAATATTTTCTGAAATATATAGATATTAGCGAAAGTCAATTTTGGGAAACTATAGAGAAATTTCGTTCACCTCATCTTTGGAAAAAAGGAAACAACGGATGGGAACTAAGAAATCCAATTTGGAAAGAAATGATTGATTAAGAAATTAATTATTTTCTAAATTCTATAAAAAATAAAATGCAAACTAGATTCGACTTTATCATTGTAGGGGCTGGAACAGCAGGAATAGTTTTAGCATATCGCCTTTTACTGACAGGTAAATTTAGTATACTTTTAGTTGAAGAAGGGGAAGAAAAACGGAATCCATACTTAAAAGTACCTCTAGCCGTTGGAAAAGTTCTTACTGATAACAATTATGTCTGGCCTTACTATACAGAGGAAGAGAAAAGTCTTAACAACAGAAGAATTTACTCACCAATGGGTAAAGTTTTGGGCGGTTCAAGTAGTATTAATGGCACTGTTTTCGCGCGCGGACCAAAAGCTAAATATGATGAATGGAGAGATCTAGGATGTGAGGGCTTCGACTATAACTCATTAGATAAATATTTCCGCTTAATAGAAAAATATTCTTCTCCTAGCAAAGGAAGAGGGGATAAAGGGTTATTAAATATTTCAAGAGCTTATTGTGAAGATAAGCTTTCTAATCTTTTTATGAGTAGCTGTGAAGCTTTAGGTTACCCAAGAATAAATGACTATAATTGCAATGATAATGAAGGTGTAAGTGTCTTACAATACACGAACAAAAATGGATTACGAAGCAGCTTAACTAATACTTATTTTAAAAAAATTAGACATAATAAGAATTTATATTTATTATCTAAAACATCCGTAAAAGAATTAATTATTAAGGAAAATAAGGTTTTGGGTTGTTGTGTTAGTGATAAATTTAATAAGGAAGTTAATTACTATGCTAATTACGAAGTCATTATTTGTGGAGGTGCTATACAAACCCCAGCCTTACTTCAAAGATCTGGAATAGGGGATCCCAAAATGCTGAGAGATTTAGGTATACAATGTCTAGTTGATTTGCCTAATGTAGGGAAGGGATTAAAAGACCACGCAAATGTTAGAGCCTCTTTTACAGTAAATTCAATATTAACCCTCAATAATTACTTGAGCAATTATTTATTGTTTTCAAAATTAATTATCGGATATTTAATAAGACGTCGAAATCTTTTAGCTACTCCTTCTGCTACAAGCCATTTATTAATAAAAAGCACTCCAGAAATTGCATATCCTGATTTGAAGTTACAGTTAGTCCATATGATTGAAAGTCAAAGATTTGGAGTTGGGAAAAATACTAAATTATCAAAAAATTCTGGTTTCTCAATAGGAGTATCTTATATCTTCCCTGAATCCTCTGGATCCGTAAAAATTAAGAGTAAGGATTACACCGTGCCTCCATTAATACAAGCAAATTATCTCTCTAAGACTCATGATCAGAATAAAACTATAGATGCCATCAATTTAGCAAGAAGGATTGTCTCAAAAAGTCCTTTAAAAGATTATGTAGAACAGGAAGTAAAGCCTGGTGTAAGAAAAAAAAGTCAAGAAGATCTTTTAAATTTTGCAAAAGAAAATTGTCAGAGTGGTTATCATTTCTCCTGTTCATGCAGGATGGGAACAAAAGAGAGTAGTGTTGTTGATGATAAATTTAAAGTTTATGGAGTAGATCGCTTAAGGTTATGTGATGCTTCTGTTCTACCTTTTTTAACAAGCTCCAATATACAGGGTATCGTAATGGTACTAGCTGAAAAAGCTGCTTCTGAAATAATAAATGTCTATGTTTAAACTATAATTAATTTTAAAATAAAAAATTTATTATGCCTGGTTATGAGCTAATTAATGAAAGAGAAAAAAAAGCAGTTATAGATTTATTTGACGAGGGTGGTGTTTTATTTGCTCACGGATTCCAGAATCAGCGTAAACATTATCATGTTAGAGAATTTGAGAAAGAAATCTGTAATAAACTAAATTCTTCTTATGCACTTGCTGTATCAAGTGGATCTGCTGCAGTAAAAATCGCACTAAAAGCTGTAGGGGTTCGAAATGGAGATGAAGTAATTACACAGGCTTTTAATTTTATTGCTTGTGTAGAAGCGATTTTGGAGATCGGAGCAATCCCTGTAATTTGCAATGTAGACGAGACTCTTAATATGGATGTTGAAGAATTAGAAACCAAAATCACCTCAAAAACAAAAGCTATTTTAGCGGTCCATATGTTAGGTGTTCCTTCTGATATGTTAAGAATAAACAGATTAGCAAAAGATTATAAAATTCCTGTTGTGGAGGACAACTGTGAGGCTCTAGGCTCTTTTATTGGTGAAAATTATTCCGGTACAGTTTCTGATATTGGAGTATTGAGTTTTGATTTTGGTAAAACAATAACCACTGGCGAAGGAGGAGCCTTATTAACTAATAATTCAGAATATGATAAGTTTGCTCGTCAATATCATGATCATGGTCATGAATGTAATCCTAATTTACCCAGAGGTATGGATACAAGACATATTCAAGGCTTTAATTATAGAATGACAGAATTGCAAGCAGTTATAGGAAAAGTTCAATTAGCAAAACTTGATCATATCGTTAAGGAAAGTAAAGTCAGATTTGAATGTTTAGGGGAAATATTCCTCAATAAAATTAGACCAGTTGTAGATAATACTAAATCTAATTACGATACATTTATATTTTGCGAAAAAAATCCTTCAATAAGAGAGTTAATAGTTAATTTATTAAATAATGAGAATTTCGGCACCAAGAATCTCCCTGATGCAATTAATTGGCATAGCGCTTTTACATGGGATCATCTATTGGAACGTAGTATGAGAGAATCGATTCAGAAATCACATTTAATGTTGAACGAATCTATTGCAATTCCAATATTCCTCTCAAAAAGTATTGATGAGTATCAAGATATTGCAATGAAATTATCCAAAATATATTCATAAAGTTTTAGTTTATTTAAATTTAGTGGGGAAATTAAAATCAATGAGATTCATAGCAAGGTTAGACATCAAATGGCCAAACTTAATTAAGGGCATACATTTAGAAGGTTTACGAATAGTTGGTGATCCTTCTGAATACGCCTATAAATACTATAAAGAATATGTGGATGAAATAATTTATATGGATGCTGTAGCAAGCCTTTATGAAAGAAATAGTCTTTTAGATTTAATTACTGATGTTTCAAAAAATATTTTTGTACCAATGACTGTAGGAGGCGGGATTAGATCCGTTGATGATGCGAAAAAAATCTTACGAAGCGGAGCAGATAAAATAGCTATAAATACAGCGGCTATTAAAAGACCAGAAATAATCAAAGAGTTAGCTGAAACATATGGTAGTCAGTGCGTAGTCTTGTCCATTGAAGCAAAAAGGAAAGATGATAATTGGATTGCTTATTCAGATAATGGCAGGGAAAAAAGTATATATAACGTAACTGAATGGGCAGAAAAGGGGGAGAGGCTTGGCGCAGGAGAAATATTACTAACCTCTGTGGATAAAGATGGGACACAAAAAGGTTTTGACGTTGAGCTTAACAAAAAAATATCTGAGGCTGTAAATATTCCAGTAATAGCATCTGGAGGTATGGGATCATTAGATGATATTGGAATAATATATAAAGCAACAAAAGTAGACGCTATTTCCGTTGCAAGTATGCTTCACTATAAAAAAACTGATCTCTCAAAAATTAGATCTTACGCTAGGAAAAATTCTATTCCAATAAGAGGTTAAAATGATTCATAAAGAGATAACCGTTGTTATAGACTATGGCGCAAGTAATACGTTAAGTGTTTTAAGGGCATTAGATTATCTTGGTCATCCTTATACACTAACTAATGAAAAAAAAGTTATTAACATCGCAAAGAATTTGCTGTTACCAGGGGTTGGAGCTTTCCCAGATGCCATGGAGAAATTAAAAAAGACAGGTCTTGATAATGCTATAAAAAAACATGTTAAAAATAAAAAGCCAATCTTTGGGATTTGTTTGGGGATGCAATTATTATTTACAAGAAGTTTTGAATTCCAATGTGTATCTGGACTAAATCTTCTTAAAGGTGATGTTCTAAAAATACCTAATAATATTAACCATAAGAAAAAAATTAGAGTTCCAAATATTGGTTGGAGAAATCTAAAGATTCCGAATAATATAGATAAATGGGAGGGAACACCTTTGCAGAAAATAAAGCAAGGTCAGTCTCTTTATTTTGCTCACTCCTATAGAGTAGTGCCTGAAGATAATAAACAAGTAATTGCTTATTGTGATTATGAAGGACTTAATATACCAGCAGTTATAAGATTTCAGAATATTTTTGGTTGCCAATTTCACCCTGAAAAAAGTGGTCCAGTTGGTCTAGATATTTTAAACGAGTTTTTATCCGATAAATAGAAACTGCATTTCTTATCTAAAGACAGAATATCTTTTCTAGCATTGTAATATGTACTAAACTTCCTAAAAACAATAATTAATTTTTTATTTCGGGTTAACCTATAACCTCTTTTTAAATATCAGATTTTCAAAGATTAAAGATTATTATTACTTTTAAAAATTATTACCAATAAATATTAATTAGATTTTCATTTCACAGGAGAACCAATATTCCTTTAATTTCCTAAGCTTATACTTTGTATTACTACACTCCTGAAGTTTTTAATAGCAACGCTCTCGAGAATATTTGTAAATATTGCAAAACAGATCGCTTATTTAGTTATGTTTAATTAACGTACTGGTTATTTTCTCACCGAAAAAGTGATTAGATTGATATGTAAAAGAGATAAATTAAAGGAGTTTTTATGAAATTTTCTTTAGTGAAATCAAACTTAAAGCTCAAGAGATTGTAGCAATTGTAATACTTTAAAAGAAATTCTTAAATCCTTAACCTTAACCTTAACCTTAACCTTAACCTTAACCTTAACCTTAACCTTAACCTTAACCTTAA
>MDTG01416806.1_pt1 | contig 16877 bp, 9 predicted proteins | sample 811421 | NCBI WGS metagenome assembly MDTG01 (sample SAMN05326645, study PRJNA326480) | marine metagenome | isolation source: seawater | place: Pacific Ocean: South East | collected 2011
ATGATGATGATGATTTGATGCGGCCAAAGAATATAATAATAATACTACTACTACGAAAGTCGCAGTTTTTTTTGTCGTCCAAACAGTTTTGGTGTTTTTTTCACAAGGAGTGAGGAGTGCGTTCCTTTTTTGTTTGGAGAAGACGACAAAACAAAAAGAGAGACCTCTCAAAACTCTCTCAAAAAAGGACAGACTCTTTTGTTCAACTACTTACGTACGAGTATAGTATTTTTGATAAACCTCTCTTTCGTTGTTTCCAGAGACAAAAAAACCGCAAAAAAAAAGAAAGCCCCTTTGTCAAAGTCTCGTTAAAAGAGACCGACGACAAAAACAAAACCGAAAAATCACATAATAAAATCGCGCATCATCATGCGAGACGACGACATCGACCCCGAGGACGAGGACGAGGACGCCGACGTGGAGGAAGGGAGGAGGTCCGCTTTGGAGGAGGAGGAGGAGGAGGACGTGGAAGAGGATGACGACAATGTCATTGGAAGAATGTCCTCCTCCTCCTCCATCGCCGGGCTGCACAACGTCAGCAACACGTGTTACTTAAACGCGACCGTTCAGGTATATATATCTCATTCCGTTTGTGACATTTTTTTCTTTCTTTCTTCTTCGGGTCCAATCCAACCGATATCGAGAGATGTTTTTGGACAACAACAACAACAGCGCGGATGATGATACGCGTGTGTGTGTGTGTGTCGACGACGTAAACGACGCGCTTTTGTTGGGTTTCTTTCGTCTAAACAGTCCTCCTCTGACCACCACCAATCTCGTTGTTTATTAAAAACATTATTACACTATATTATAGGCTTTGTGCGCGCTCGACCCATTCCGAAAGTACGTGTTGAGCGACGCGTGCGAACGACTGCTCTTGGAACACAAAATTGATACGAAGACTACGACGACTACTCAGTATGACGGGAAAAAACCAACGGAAGCCAAACCGCCGCCTGGGGGGCAAAAAATGCAAAGACGACGCATCAAAAGCGAGGGTACTACCGCGACAAAAAGCACGAATACGAATGACATCGACGACAACGCTAGAAGTATTCGCGACGCGGCGAATCAACATCGAACGAGACGAGGGAACGAGAACGACGCGTCCGCGTCTTCGTTGGCGCGGAGACGGCGGAGGGACCACGAAGAGATTCTAACGTTTCCGAGAGGGAAAACGACCATGAGTTCTCACGGGAGCGGAGAAAAACTCGAGAATAACGGCAATGTTTCAGGGGGAGGTCCAGGAGGTAGTTCTGGGAATCACAATAAGAAGACGTCTTTTCAACCGCGCGCGCCGGCGATGACAAGAGAACGAAGAGCGGACGTGGCGAGAGGCGCGGCGCGCGAAGGAGCGTGTTTCGGAAAAGAATTGAGAAGGGTGTTGCGGACGTTACGGTGCGGCAGGTACGAGGCATTTCCACCGACGGAGTTGTTGAAGGCGGTGTGGCGGTTTGTACCGGCGTTCGCCGGGTCAGCGCAGCAAGACGCACACGAGTTTATGAGGTTTGCGTTGGAAAGGTTGAGGAAAGAATTGTTGGTCGGGGAACGGATGATGAAGAAACGGAAGGAAAACGAACGATTGAAAAGAGAGTACGAACAGAATGCGTTATTGGAAATTGGATTCGACGAGGACGAGAAGCACAGCGGACGACGGAGGAACGGTGAAGACGGCGATTACGAAACGGTATTGCCAGGAAAAGTCCCGAAGAGAGCGAGGTCGTTCCGACCGAGAAGAACGAACGCGAGTTTAACAGCCACGCCGAAAGGAAGTAAAGAAGGCAGTCCATCATGCGCTCAAGTTGGAGCGTCATCCATGTTTGCGCATAAGAATTTACTCACCGGCGGTAACGAAAGCGACGTTTCCGATAAAGGTGCTGGGAGTGGTGGTGGTGTAAGGAGAGGGGATAGCTTTCTCATTGGATTCGAAAACGCGACTAACGAAACCCCAACGCTTGGTTTCTTAAACAACGACAACAACAACTCGAGTCCGTTTCAATGCGATGTCGACGAACATGCGAGACGTCGTAATACACCACCACCACCAACAACTACTACTATTAATCAGCAGCAGGAACAACTATTGCACGCGAGTACCGAATCCGTAGACACGAAAGGTCTTTTAACAAACAACGAGCACTCAAGTTCGCCAGATACCATCGAAGACGCCATCGATCCCAACCCGAAAGGTTTCGTTATCGTTTCTAGGTGGGGTGCAGTTGAGCACAAGTATGGATGCTTGTGTCGTCCGTGTAAAGCGAAACGGTCCAAACTAGAAAAGGAAAATCCTTCCGTGCAAGCGCAACAGCAAAACGATCGATCGACGCAAACAACACAAGTCGTGAAAACAGAAGATGGCACGAACATCATCAAAAGGGAAAGCAACACTCCAAGCGTGACAAACGACCCGTCGCCTCCAGAAACTGGGGACGAAAAAGCGCGCCGCGAGATGTCGTTGCAGGACATGTCGAATTTGAAAACTCCGGGGAAGTTGACGCCGGTTCGAACAGCCGCGCAAAAGAAATGTAGCGTAGGTGGCATTCCGACCGCCGTACAAAAACTCGTCGCAGAAGCAAAAGTTCACATGGCCTCTATCGAGTCGCCAAAATTCGATCCGAGCACGCCACAGACGTACTTTGCTGACGCCGAGAACATGTCTAATGATCCGATTTGGAAAATCTTTGGCGGCGTGGCCGTTTCGCACGTGAAATGCAGCGAGTGCGGGCAATCGAACGCGATGAAAGAGCCGTTCTTGGATTTGAGTTTGCCGTTACCAAACGTCTCGAGACCGATGACGCGAGCGACAAGTCCTCCATTGGTCAACTTGAACGCATTGGGTTTGTCGAACACCGGAAGTAGTCAAAACGATATGAACGACTGCATGTATTGGGACCACTCGGCACCAATCGATGGAAACGGTCCGAATGGCGAAGCGACGATCGAGCAGTGCTTGGAAGTACACACCAGAGAAGAGTCTTTAGGTGGTGATGGCGGCGGCGGCGGCAACAGATATTACTGCGAGCGTTGTCAAGTGGTGACTTCAGCCACAAAGAGAATGTCGTTGAATCGCAAGTGCCCAAAAGTTCTGGTTTTGCACTTGAAACGGTTCATATGGAAAGGAAAATCTGGTCAACGGGCGAAGATTATCGCGCCGGTGGCATTTCCTTTGGAAAATTTAAGTTTAGAACCATTCTTGGAACCGACGGCCGAGGAGGAGAAGGACGACGACGACGACAACGACGAAGTTGTCGTCGTTGAAAAGCCGGCACCCGACAAATCTAAGAAAGATAGCAACAAACGCAAATCCTCCGCGGCGAACGAGGAGAAGCAATGCAAAGAGGAAGAAACAGCCGCCACTAAATCTTGCAAATCGTCTGCCTCCTTCACCTACGACCTCTCCGCGTGCGTCGCACACCACGGTCAAGCCGCCAACGCCGGTCATTACACCACCGTCGCCCGAGATCTCGCCGGCGACAACTGCTGGCGCCAATTCGACGACGATCACGTTAGAGACATCGACGACGACGAGGTCAAATCCATCGCCAGTCAAGGATACGTGTTCTTCTACGTGAGAAGAGACGCCGCGGACATTTCGGACGAAAAAGAGGAGATCGAATAATCATCGCAATGCCATAGGATCGATCGGGTATCGCGCACACGAAGGGACGTCGCGTATCGCATCACACAGCATCGCGTCCGCGAGAGAGAGAGAGAGAGAAAGAGAGAGAGAAAGAGAGCGATGACATTTTTATCTCTTCGTTTTCGCATATATATGATTTTTAAGAATAATATCTCCATTCCAAAATAACTGTCCTACGCGCGCTTAAGTGCTCTTCCATGTCCCACCTGCGAACGGTTCGCGAGCTCCCCCCGCCGGAGGCGCTCGTGCGACCGGCATCGCTCGGCGCGTTGCCGAAAGTCGTGGACGCGACAACGGTCGCGGCACGCGACGACGAGGAGACGAGGACGACGCGCGCGTGCATTGGATATTCAGACGGCACCATCGCGCTCTTCGTTTTGAATGGGAAGGAAAGGCTTTCCGCGACGACGACGAAAGAAAAGATCCAGTGTTCGTGGTTTAAGAGGAGGAAGAGAAAGACGAACGCGTTCGATTATTCGACGCTCGGAAGAGACGGCAACGACAACGACGACGACGACGACGACGTCGAAGAGCTGGAGGAGGACCAGGAAGAGAAAGACGAATTTGTTGGAGTGGATTGTATCGAAATGACAAAAAATTTTATCGTCCGCGCGTCGGGGTCTGGGTACCAAAGAGCATCGATCGACGTGCTAGATGCGAGATCCGGTAAAAGCGTAATATCGCTACGCTTACCGACGTGTTGGCCTCCCGAATGCGCGTCATTTGAAGTCAAGTGCGAGGAATTTGAGAAAGGTCAGATTATCGTGGCGGCGACGAGTTGTCGAACGACGCGGAGGAGTTATGAGAACGTGGTTGGGTGCGAAAGCGCGTTTGCGGTGTGGGTTCCGTTTAGAAAGAAAAATGGGTGCGACCCCGTGGTTTCGTGGAACTTAGGACCGCACATTACGCTGGCGAATGAAAGAGAACGGGTGGTAGAAGGGTTCTTGTGTCCTACGATTCGATTGAAAGAGAAATCTTTGTCGGGGGTGTATGAGGAAGAGACGAGGTATTTTGACGTCTGTTTTGAACGAGTAACGGAGTTGAACGGAAAAATGAGAGCGACGAGTGGGAAGACGACAATTTCGTTCGACCCTGTTTTGAAAGAGACGGAAGTTCACATGCCGGTGACGTTTGGCGAAGACGCGGAGACAAAGATATGGGGTAAGACGTGCTCGGAGGTGGGTAAGGCGAGGAAAGAGGAGAGGGATAAAGGGATGAGTGATAGCACGTACCAGAGAGAGTTTGGAGTGATTAAAGGGTTTCGAGGGAGCGGCGTACTTTTGATATATTTTCCGAGCGGAGAGGCAATCGTGAGAGCGTTCGCGGATCCAGCAGCAGGAAGAGTGAAAACGGGAAAGGGGAGAAGCATGGTCTCGAAAGCGACTTTAAGCGTCCTCGAACAGAGTTTACGAACGACAATTCTTGGTTCCCAAGGAAGAGAACTTGAATCAATTTATATCGAAAACGATGACAATGGTAACGTATTTTCGATGTTCATTTTGAGCCGAGACGTGGACGAACATGCCGCGAGAAAATCGAATCTGACGTCGCGTGCCGTGTTGCAACATCTTCGAGTTCCGATCGTTACCGAAGAGACAAAGAGTGAAACCAATATTCAAGTGCCGTATTTTTCTTCCACAAAAACTCTTTTAGATGACTTGTTAGATACCAACGAGTCCGATAACAACGACAAGATAAAAAACGAAGAAGAGCGCGCGTGCTCTTTGTGCTTAGAGAGCGAACACGAATTAGGAAAATCTAAGAACATAGACATTACGCTGAACGACATGCCGTGCTGTTCGAGCACGATATGCAAAACTTGTTTACTCGCATACGTTCGACACTATCCAGGCGCGGGATGTCCGTCCTGTCGTAACGTGCCGATGTTTCACGCGTTTGCTGGAAGCGACAAAAGCGTGTCTCCTGGGAATGACCAACAATACAAAGTCGTCGTGAAAACTCAAATTATCGACATCGAATCCTTCAATACGCGTGAAGGGTTGGCCTCGGCGCTCGCTCGCGCGACTTTAGAATCTACCGGTTCAGAGTTGGAAGATTTAGAGCTCTTCGAATCGAGTCGAGGCAAACGAGAGAAATATGCGTTTTGTAGTGGCGGTAAACCGCGAACGGTTGCCACGCTCGGAGCGAACGGCGTCGCGTATGCAAACACGTTTTCAAAGTAGCGTATTTAGAGGACAACATGTACGGTATAAGCTGTGTATGTATACATAAACTGCGTTTTATTCGCCTTTCCTATAATCTTAAAAATTGAAAAGTGGCGTAGAATTCATCCCTACCCGGCCCATGGTAATTATCATTAATATAAGCTGATCTCGCTTCTGCGATCTCGGCTGGAGTCCTACCTCGCACGTACGATTCCAACTTCTTTATTCTTTCCCGCACGTCGCTCTCGATATATGCGTCTTTTTCTTTCCTTTCAAAAAGTTTCGAAATTTCCAAGCCCCTCTTTCGAATGCGTACCGAGCGCACTCCGGTTGAAAGTTTTCTAACGCCCCCCTTATGGTATCTATATCCATAGGAAACTTTGCTGTTTCGTGCAAAAATTGTAAACAATCGAGGTAATTGCATTTGGCCGCGGTTTCGCACAAGAATTTTTTTCCTTTAAAAGTAAAATCGGATGTCGGTTCCTCTGATCTTTCAAGCACGTACTCGATGAGCGCGCGGTTGCCCCAAAACACACCTAGAGTTAATGGTGACAAGTTCAACGGGATTTGAATTTCCTCGTGTAAAAATTTCACGCACGGAAGATGACCCAATGATTCCCTCTTCGCGTTAAGCTTAAGCGTTAATTCATCGTCTAACGTCCCGTGAAATTCCACCCACGAATCCCAAATGTTCATGAGGAAATCGTCACCGAGCGGCAACTTTATTGTATCAACTGGTATTATTTGTCGATACCAAACGTATTTCAAAATTTCGACGTTTCCCGTGACTAAAGTACTCAAGATGTGCATCACGTCGAACTCTAACCCTCCCTCTTCGTGCAAAAAACGAACAATCTCCAAATGACCATAATCCACAGCCGGTCTCATCGCGTTTGGATTGTCTTCTCCTTCTGGCACATCCAGCGGGCAGCCATTCTGTACGCAATACTTGCACATTTCAAGGTCTCCTCTTGCTGCCGCTGCTATCACACAACTATAGTTCCATCGAACCTTCCGAATGTCATTCTCTCTCAAGTACCTCAAACACTCCAAGGAGCCATCGCGGGCGGTAAACACAAGCGTATCCGATGTCACCCAGCTTCCTTTTGACAACAAATACTTGACCACGTGCAAATGCGACTTTCTCGCCGCAGCGGCTATGATAAATTCGCCGCGTGTGCTACGCCACATTTGACCTTTGAATTTTGGCTTTTTAAATCCGCCGACGTGTTCCAACAAAAATCGCACGCAGTCCAGATTGCCTCCCTCTGCAGCGTGATGAAGCGCGCAGTCGTAATCCTCTAGTTTTTGTTTTTTCACGCAGTATTCTAACATCTGCAGGTTTCCTTGCTCAGCCACTTCGTTCACAATTATCTGTTGGTTCCATTTTAATTTCTTTTCTTCCATCGCCCATCTCAACAACTCGAATTCGTTCGTTTTTGCTACGTTGTACACAAAGTATTCCTCCGTCATCGATCCGCATGCGATGAATCCTTTCATCTCTCTCGGCGGTTCCAAAACGCAAAACTTTAACGCCATTTCCAGTTGCTGAATCCCTCGGCATTCTTTAATCGTAAATTTATCTGGAATCGTGGTCGTATCGTACAAAAGTTTCAGCAGCGGCGACGACGTCTTTCTTTCCGCCAGTTTCGGATCGCTTTCTAACAACACCCTCTCCTCCTCTTCCAAATTTTCCTTCTGTGCGATCGTCCTGTGTCTTTGAATATACACCTCGCGCATCCCCAGCGTTTCCATCATCGTCCGCCTGGTGCGGTTCGATACCCACGTGCAAAACTTTCGCTCCGTTGGGTTGAGGAACGCGAGAACGCGCGCGAACACGTCTTCGTTGTCGAGCAAGTGGTCCCACAAATGAAACGAAGGTGCGAATGGATTGGGCGTATTCGCCCCACCGCTTCCGCCGTTGAACGTAAATGCAGGTGCAGATGATGACGCTGCAGTCGAACCAAAAGTGAAACCACCACGCGTATCATCGGCTACCTTTTTGTTGTCATTGTTCCTCGGCGTCATCGGGTGACAAATATGTGACGCGAAAGGGATTTTTGTGTGTTGGGAAAAAAGAGATATTTTTGCAGACGAATGCCTCCGCGAAAGCGCTCGGGGAACATTTTTTTCAGTCTCGAGCACGAAATGCGACAGATCGCGACGTGGACGCAAATAAATAGGCGTGGCACGCTGTCGGTACGAGTACAATAGCGCGCATGCGACGTGCACACATAAAATGGACTTTCTAAAATGTTTCGCTACACATAAACGGCTAAATACGGCGGCGTCGACCACGCGCGGGCATGACGCTGGGGAGCCGAAAGAAAACGCATCATTCCAACTCCTCTTTAAACTTTGGCATCACCGGTACCTCGTCGCTTTTCTCTTCTCTCCCGCCACCGAAAATATTACTCCAAATCCCCCCGCTCTCTTCTTTTGGAGGCGCCACCCCTCCCTCTTCTCCCGCGACGACCGACGGCGCGCCGCCTCCAATCGGAGCCATTGCCATCTCTTCCGGTACGGGAGGCGGCGGCGCCGTCAATCTCGTCAATGCAATCGATACCCCTTCAATCAACGCCAGCAAAAACCCTCCAAACGCCGCCGACCTCGCCGCCGACGGCAACCCGTACCGCAACTGCAACACCCCCCCAGTCAAAGCCCCGCTTGCGATCGGATTCCACGGGTCCTCTTTCCGTCGCACGGCGACTAAAGCGCAGTCAAACATGGAAAACAACCCGCCCCAAACCGCAAACGACCCTCCAATTCTCGGTGCTTCTCTTCGTATCGCTTCGATCCCGCCTTGCATTACGTACCCTCGCGGGCTATTGTACGCTCCTTTGCACAAGTGGACGATGCCTCCACCGACGGCGCCCATGGCGAAGGCGCCCCCGAGGTCGTCCAGGATGCGGTGCGGGCACGGTTCGCGCCCGTGGTCCACCGATGCCATCTTTTTTGCCTCTTTTACCTTCGTCCAAACGACAAAGAGATACAATAAAATAGAGGCGTCGCCGTCGTCACGTCCTCGTCCTTCTTTCGAGAGTGATGAGTGACAAAAGAAAATCCGTCCACGTTTTCCAATTCGCCAAAACCCTAAAAAATTCCAAACCCTAAACATAGAGACACGAAAAAAGGACCTCTCTTACGACTTTCGATGTTGAGAACCCCTTTGTTGAAACTTACCAACAAAAGGACGACGACGACGACGTTCCCCAACCCAATAATCGGACTTTGAGATGACGACGGAAGAAGAGACGACGGAAAAGAAAGCGGCGTCGAAAGGCGCGACGGTGAAAATGCACAAGAAAGCGATGGTCGCGTCGAAGAAGAAACCAGATTTGGAAGGCATCCGATTGCTCGAGGACGGCGTGAAAGCGCTGGAGATGAAAGATTACGACGCCGCGCTGCCTCTGTTCGAACGAGCGTATAAGACGTGCATGGAAAGCTCGGTAGAAATGGTGAAACAAGAAAAAGCGAAAAGCAGCGCGACGGATGCGACGGACGGGACAAAGAGGAAGGAAACTAAAGGTAAAGATAAAGAGAATGCGGTACCGAACAAAAAGGAGAAAGAGGAGGAGAAGAAAGACGCGTGCGAGGAAGCCGTGAAATCCATTTTGAATAAACCCGGAGACCTCCTCGCGAAAAAGAAAGAAATCGACGCGAAACTGCCGAATTACGCGAAGAATAGCGAGGAGAACATGAAGAAACACTTAGAAAACACCGGCGGGAAGTACCGAACTCGATTTCCTCCGGAACCGAACGGGTATTTGCACATCGGGCACGCCAAGGCCATGTATTTTGACTTTGGTGTGGCAAAATTGAACAAAGGGGAAACGTATTTGAGATTTGACGATACGAACCCAACCGCGGAGAAGCAAGAGTACATCGATTCGATTAAAGACTCGTGTAAATGGTTGGGCCATGAGCCGGCGAAAATTACGTATTCCAGCGATTACTTCGACGCGTTGTACGAATTGGCTATTCAATTGATTAAGAATGGCGGGGCATACGTGTGTCATCAAACCAAGGAAGAAACGGCAAAGAGTAGACATTTGTTGAGAGAATTTCAAGAATCCTGCGCGAAAAGTGGGGTGGAGAATAGGTACGAGGTGGAGTTACCTGAAGGCGCGGCGTCGCCATACCGAGAGAGATCGGTCGAGGAGAATTTGGAGTTGTTCGAGAAGATGAGGAGCGGACTGTGCGAAGAAGGCGAGTGTAGTTTACGCATGAAAGGTGATTTGCGTTCAGATATTACCTCCATGTGGGATTTAGCCGCGTACAGAGTGAAGAAAGCGGAACATCCGAGAACTGGGACGAAGTGGTGCATATATCCGACGTACGATTACACGCACAATATCGTCGATTCGTTGGAGAATATCACGCATTCTCTGTGCACGTTAGAGTTTGAAACAAGACAGGCGCCAAATGGGCCTTACTATTGGTTATTAGATAAACTGGACGTGTACAAACCGTCCACGTGGGAGTTTAGTCGATGCAACATCACGTACAACGTGATGAGTAAACGAAAGTTGAATCTGTTAGTCACGCAAGGCTTAGTGAACGGATGGGATGATCCGAGAATGTTAACGATCGACGGCATGCGCAGACGCGGGTACACGCCGACCTCGGTGAACAATTTCTGCGCGAAGATGGGCGTGACGAGAAACGAAAACGTCCAACCGTTGGAACGTTTGGAAAACGAAATCCGAGCGGAACTTTCTGTTGATAGCAATCGTTTCTTTGCGGTTTTAGATCCGTTAAAGGTTGAGATTGTGAATTACCCGACAGATCGATCGGCACAGTTGTTAATGGATGCACCGTTCCACCCGTCCTTTATGGAGGAACGCGGCATGCGAAAGATTCAGCTGACCGAAACGGTGTTTATCGACCGTAACGATTTCCGGGAGGTGGATGATCCGTCTTTCTTCGGTTTATCGGTGAATAAAAAAGTGCGGTTGCTGTTCGCGTATGATATCACGTGCACGGGAATCACAAAAAATCCGGAAACTGGAGTCATCGAAAGTGTTCAGTGCGAAATCGATATGGAAAGTCGCACGAACAAGCCACCGAAAGGGAAGTTGCACTGGGCGAACACCGAGTTTAAGACGGCGGAGGTGAGAGTGTATGACAAGTTATTCACGGTTCCGGAACCGGGTAAAGTTGTGGAAGAAGGCGCAGATGGTGAAGTTGTGGTAGATGCGGCGAATGCAGCGGCGGTAGTAGCGAGAGAAGAAGAGGAGGAGGACGAGGAAGAAGAAGAACAAGAAAATTTGGACGGCGCGACGTCGAAGAAGAAATCGCTCAAAGACCTTGAAGCCGAACATCCGTGGTTGAAGCAAGTCAACCCAGAATCTTTGGTTATATACAAAAACGCTCTCGTCGAGCCAATGTTGATTGAAAACTACGCAGACCAACCGTACTCGGTTCGCGTCGAGTTACAAAGACTCGGTTTCTTCACGTTCGATCTCGATTCTACGAAAGCGTGCCCGGTCTTGAACAGAATAGTAACTTTGAGAGAAAGCAATACCAAGAAGAAGTAAAGAGGCAGTAAGTACAAGCAGTACCGGTAACATGAACCAGAACTTAGCTGATTTTATTATTACATACCGGGCAAATGTTCCTTCTTTCCGACCCCGACGCGACCAAAAAACTCTTCGTGAATCGCGCTCACCGCCTTTTGACCTTCGGCGTCGTCTACCAAAAGCGAAATATTACACTTCGAGGAGCCTTGGGAAACCATCTTCACGCTCACTTTCGCCTCTTTCAACGCTTTAAACGCCCGTTCCATAATCTCGTTGTTTCTTTCCAAGTTGCCGATTAAAGAAACAATCGAGTGACCGTTCGATACTGCCACTCGAGCGGTCCCTACGTCCTCCAACTCGCGTTGAACCTTCTCCAACTCCTCCTGTGCTAAATCTCTACTCCAAATTTTCGCCGGGTCTAACGTCAACGAGACGGAAATTTCCGACGTCGCGACGACGTCCACGGAAATGCCGTTGTTTTGCAACACAGCGAACACTTTGGCGAGAAACCCGTACTGCCCGAGCATTCTCGTAGACACAATATCTAACATCGTCACGTTCTTTTTACGCACGATTGACGTTAACAACCAATCGTCTATTCGTTCTGCTTCATCGTCACTTTTCCCGTTGCTACTGTTATAATCGATGTGGCCGATTACTGTCCCCGGCGCTCGAATGTCGTACGAATTTTTCACTCGGACTCGTAAACTCCCGTCGTCCATCGCCGGCCTCATAGCTTGAGGATGTAAAACCTGCGCGCCAAAATAAGCCAACTCCTGCGCCTCTTCAAAACTCAAAAACGGCATTGGAATCGTATTATCAATCTCTCTCGGATCCGCGCTTAAAACGCCGTCGACGTCTTTCCACACCTGCACCTCCTCCAGTGCCAACGCGGCACCAATCACAGTCGCCGTCAAATCCGACCCGCCTCTCCCTAACGTCGAAATCGCCCCACTGTTTTCTCCTTTCCCTAAAAATCCAGTCACCACGGAAATTTGTGGTTTCGCCCCATCCGTCAACGTCAAACTTTGTTTCAAGTTTGCGTAACTTTCTGGCAACACTCGTCCATTTTCGATGTCGTCGTCGCTGGTAACCATCCCAATCTCAAACGCGTCGTACTGTTTCGCGTTCACTCCTCTGCTTCGCAAATAACTCGCAAAAATCCTCGTACTCATCCGTTCTCCGAAAGAAACTAACATCGCTCGTGTTCTCGGTGTCACTTCTTGCATCAAACACACGCCCATGCACACTTGCTCCAATTTTTTCAGCAACTCGTTCACGTCGCGTCGCGTATCTTTGTCCACATTCAAAATGTCCATAGTCTCCGCGTGTAACGTCTTCACGAACAATAAAGGTTTCATTAAACTCACGTCTTCCGCGTTTTCGCACTTCAGCGATTCTTCTCCGCACAGCAATAAATTATTCGTCGATTTTCCCATCGCGCTCAATACTAAAACAGGCATCTCCTCTGGAAACGACAGGACGATGTTGGCGACTTCTTTCATTCGTTCCGCGTCCGCGACGGACGACCCACCGAATTTCATCACCACCGTGTGTTGTTTCTTCGACGCTCCCGGTGTGGCCTCCGTCGTCCTCGCGTCGTCTACCACGCATTCCACGGGGATCCCACCACGCCTCCTCCTTCTCTGGCGTTGTTGTTGTTGTTGTTGTTGTCCAAGAAGATTTAAATTTTGGAATCCAAACCATTTTTTCGCGGTGTTAGGGGTCGTCGCGGGGACCGCATCGAATCTTTTCGCGCGCATTATCAGCGATCGCGTCGTCGTCGTCATCCTCCTCCTCCTCCTCCTCCTCCCAAAAGTTTCTTCGTTCTTTCTCTTCGTTGGTGTCGGTCGTTCTTGCCTTTGATGATGATGATGATACTATACTCCTACGACCCCTCAAAGGGGGTGGTGGGGGTGTTTGTTTCTTTCGTTTGTGATAAAAAAACGAAAAAACTCCAAAAATAATTCTTTTTTTTTGTTTTTTTTTGTTCGAAGAAGAAGGGAAAAAAAAAGAGGGGAAAAAATTCAAAAATTTTACTCACTCTCTCTGTCGTCGTCACTTTTTGGGAACACATAAAAAAATGATTTTTGGAGACGCCGACGCCGACGCCGACTACGGCACGCCCCTCTTTGACCCAAAGCCCTTTGAGGGAGAGGAGAGGAGAAGGAGAGAGAAGGAGGCGACGACGACGACGACGAGAACGAGACGGGAGGAGGAAGAATCGGCGTTCAAGAAAGCGAGGGAGGTGTTTGCACAATCGTCGTCCGAATTTTGTGGAGAAGGAGAGGAGAATTGGAAGACGAAGAACAGGAAAGCGCTGGTGGTTGAGTATAACAACGGTCGGGAGAGTGTCGGGGCGAGTGCGGAGAATGAGAACGCGTCCGATGCGCTATCCATGAGAATTAAGTCTTTAGAAGCAATTTTGCGCGCGTTAGGTGATCGAAACGCGCGCCTCTCGGAGACGAACGCGGAGTTGAAAGAGGAGTGTTCGAAATATAAGTTGGACGCCGATAGAATCGCGGAACGGTTTGCGATGGTTTCCGAACGAGTGGAGATGTTAGAGAGGGAAAGAGAAGACGGGGAGGAAAGAACGAGATCTTTGTCGGAGGCGTACGACGCACAAACGGGAGAGCTTAAAAGATTGGAGAGAGACATCGAAGGTTTGCGATACGACGGCGAAAGAGAGAGGAAACGGCTGAACAATTTGGAACAGGAAAAGAGGGAATTAGAACAAGAGTTGAACAGCACTAAATTGGATTTAGAAACAATAAGAGAAAAATACGCGAATTCCAGAGCGGATTTGACAGTCGTGCAAGCGGAATTAGACGCGTACAGATGGAAATTGGAAGCCGCGAACGCGAAAATTGACGCTTTGATTCGCCAGCGAGACGCGTTTAATGGATTGGACGACGATGACGTTATCGATGATCAGCCACCGTTGATACCAATCTCGCCAGCGTTAGTTAAAGGAACCCAAACGACAAAGAAACATCCGTCTCATAACAAATCCACGAATACAACGAACATTAACGAAACCTCCTCAGAAGTCGAACGGTTCGTCCTTCGCGAGCGCAACGCTCAGATCCTCGAAGAGAACAAACAATTGAAACAGGCGTTACTAAACGAAGAGAAGATGAAAGTGAAAGCGTTAGAGTTAGCGAACGAAGCGAGGCAGGCGGCCGCGGAATGCGAGAAAAGAAACCTGAGCTTGGAGGAGGAGTTGAGAATGTACGTGTAACATAGTAATTTAATAAGAATTTTTTTTGGGTGAGATTTCTTCATTCGTGGACGCCCTGCAAACCCTTAAATATATCTAAGAACTCATAAGATGTCCCAACGACGAAGTCAGCGCCTCGCATCTCAATCGTCCGAGCAACTCATCCGCCAATCTTCTCAAGTAAGCGAATCTACTCAAAAATCTTCTCGAAAGAAGAAAGAGGATTCGCCGAAAAATTTGGATTTAGCCGGCGACCGATTGAACATTTGTTTACTCTTACTCTTATACACGTTACAAGGCGTCCCGATGGGACTCTCATCCACAGTTGCATTTTCACTAACTGAAAAAGGTGCCAGTTTTGCCGACCAAGGGGTCTTTTCTTTAGCGTCGTGGCCGTTCTCGTTGAAGATTTTGTGGGCGCCAATGATCGATGCGTTATATGTGAAAAAAATTGGCCAGAGAAGGACGTGGTTGATTCCGCTGCAACTGCTCGTCGGCATCGCGCTGTTTTTCTTGAGTGGAAATCTAGAGCAAATGATAGACTCTGGCGCGAAATTGGGCGACGCCAAACCACTTGCGATGACGTTCTTTAGCATTTACTTTTTACTCGCTTCTCAAGACGTCGCCGTCGACGGGTGGGCAATTACAATGTTGAAGAGGGAGAATGTTGGGTTAGCGAGCACCTGCAACGCGGTTGGGCAGACGCTTGGTTTCTTTGCTAGTTTTACTGGGTTTCTGGTGCTAAATGCGCGAGGGTATTGCGATTTGAAAGGGTTTGTGAAGTTTTGGTCCGCAATGTTCTTCGCAAGTTCGTTGGCGGTATTTTTGAAGCGGGAAGATATGGGAAGAATGGAGGAAATCGTCGGAGTAAAGGAGACGTACAGACAAGGGATAAAAATGATGTCGTTACGAAACGTTCGGTCGTTGGCATTAATTTTGTTGACGAGACATGTGGCTTTCTCTCCGGCGGAAAGTTTGACGCAATTGAAACTGTTAGAGAAGGGCGTACCAAAGACGTTTTTGGCGAGCATGAATGCCTTGATAGCGCCGTTGAACATAATGATGCCTATGGTATCAGCGAAATGGACGGCTGGTGCGAAACCATTGAAAGTAATATTGAATACGTTCGTGTACAGAGGAATCGCGTGTGCGTTTGCGAGCGTGGTCGTTGTCGCGTGGACGCAAGTCATACGAGACGATGGTGAGGACACCATTAATTACGAAAAAGCGTCTTCGAATGTGTTCTTTTCTGGATTGGTTTTAGCGTGGATGTGCGTCTCGAGCGCGTTATCGACCGTGCAGTTTGTTGGTGTCATGTCGTTCTTTTCCAAAGTGTCCGACGAGAGCATTGGTGGAACGTACATGACGCTTTTGAACACGTTGTCCAACCTCGGATCGAAAATCGCCGAGACTTTTGTGTTGTTTTTCGTCGATTTTGTTTCCGAGAAACGATGCGACGGGGCTTCGTCGTCGATTTCAACATGCTCAACAAAAAATGAAAGAGATATGTGCGTGGAGGCAGGTGGGAAGTGTCACTTAGACGATGGACATTACCACACGTTTGTTTTATTATCGCCGGTGCTCGCATTAGCCTGGGTAGTGTGGCAAAGAAAGCGAGTGCAAAAACTCTCGGCTTCGCCTTTGGACGAGTGGCACTTATCCACAAGTAGGAAAAAATAGCAGAGTAGATATACGACCAAATATTTCTATTCTTCGTTGGTTATAGGTCGTCGTTTTACTAGGACACGTGAAAGTTGAGAGATGCTCATCTAATAATCTATGTGTATTTTGTGTCCTCGTCTTACGTATATTTAAAGCGCTTTGCCTTTAATCGGTTTCACCACGGCTTCTACGTAGATGTCGGTGTCCCCAGCTGAGCAGTAGTAACTATACTCTAATCTAGATTTGTTTTCCTTCTCTTGGCCGTTATCAAATAACGCCGCCATGCGTTTCTCTTCAAATTGCCTGCGTTTCTTCGCGCTTTTCGGTGGTGAATTTTTCTTTTTCTTGTTACTGCTACTACCGCTGCTCTTCTTCTGCGTTTTCCCGGGCGGCGACGGAGAAGCAAACATGTCCGTCAGTCTTCTATTGCTTTGCTTCATAGGTTGTCGTATTTTTCGACTTTTCACGTCACTTTTGCTCGCTAATATGACCGCTGCACTCGTTCCGTCGCCGACCTCTACATCCTTTTTCCATCCGGGAGCAAAGTTAAGAGGCTTGGTATTTTGACGATTCAAAATCGCGCTCCGTTTGGCCTTTTCTTCTTCCTCTCGTAATCTCTGTTTCGCTTTCGTAATCGCCGCTAACTCTTTTTGAGGTGGTAATTGAAT
>MDTG01097447.1_pt1 | contig 16876 bp, 16 predicted proteins | sample 811421 | NCBI WGS metagenome assembly MDTG01 (sample SAMN05326645, study PRJNA326480) | marine metagenome | isolation source: seawater | place: Pacific Ocean: South East | collected 2011
CAATTTCTCGTTCAGCATCCCCGCCAGTCAGATCGAAGCGGCTCGCGCCGAAGGAGGGCTGGCGGTCTTCATGTATGTCTCCAGCACCTCCGGGGTCAACGTCATGAACTCGTGGCCGGGTGGGGCAAGGCTTTCCGTCGTCGTCGACATCAATTCGCCGGTGGGAGCATGCTGTCTTTCCAGCGGGTACTGCGCGCAGGTGCCTCAGAACATGTGTGAAAGTGGAACCGACACCACGTTCCATGGAGCCGGTTCCATCTGTGCAGAAGGCAGCACCTGTCCATCCGACGGCTGTGGCGGCGATGTGCAGGGGGATGGTGTGGTCAACGTCGAAGATCTGCTTGGCGTGATCAGCCGCTGGGGCCCCTGCATCGCATGCGACGAGGATCTGAATGCCGACGGCGCGGTCGATGTCCTCGATCTGTTGACGATCCTCGATGGCTGGGGGCAGTGCGACTGAACCCGATTCAATGCTGGATCTGGATGAAGCCCGTTCCGGCCTTGACGGTCATTCGCACCTCCGCTCCCTCGCACGACAGCCGGTATTCTGGATTTCTCGTCGGATCGACGAGTCCGCCCAGCGAGTCGAACAGGAGCATTCCGCCCTGGATGTCGTTCGCGCTGGCCGAGACGCCGCCGGTCATCGAAGCCCGTCCCTCGCCGAAGACGACGTGGTAAGGATCACTGGTGTCCTGCCGGATGACCGGAGTGTCGGGAGTGTCCGGGTGCGACAGCCAGTAGCCGGTTCCATCTCCGGCCAGGACCACGCCGATCGGATCGTCCGGATTGGCGATCGAATGGATCTGGGCGTATTCCATGTCGCTGCGGAGCAGGTAGGCGGCCATGTCGGCTCGGACTTCGGCGGTCCTGCCGAGGGATGGGACGACGAGCATGGCCGCGATCGACACGATCACGAGCACGATCATCAATTCGATGAGTCCAACGCCTCGTCTCAAGGGCCGACCTCCCGGGCAAGAGCCATCGATTCCCATGAACACGCATCCATGCCATGGGTGAGCATGCGGCATTCGAGGGGGACAGGCCGGGGGGTGGGGGTTTCGTTCCAGGCGCGTCCCCACTGTCTGGCCATCCGTTTCGCCGTACGACCGCGAAACCGTCTGCCGGGGCGATCGTCGGCACGATCAAGGAGGGACTCGAAGAATCTGCTGGAGACGCGCCCGAGGGGGCTGCTCGACCTCCGGCCGGGCCCGTTCGTCATTCTCCTGGCCATCTGCAGCAGTCTCCCCGCCTTGGGTTGGCTCATCCCCTTGGCAAGTCCATGGTCGTACAGCAGCTTCGATTCGTCGTCGAGCGTGATGCTGTTCGCGGCGATCCGTCCCCGAACGATGGATTGTTCGTGCATGTGAAGATCGATCGCCCGGCCCTCTACGGATCCCGTGATCTGCGAATCTCCGTGCAGGTTCCATTCATGCGAGATCGAATCCTCCGTTCCGCTTGAAAGGGTGATTCGCTTCGGATTCATCCATGCGCCGGTGCTTCCGATGCTCGAATCCTCGAGCTCGATGCCGCCGCTGATCTGTGCCTCCAGCGTCGCCGCCGTCTGAAGTTCGATCGAGGCACGGTCCATTCGAAGCATGCCGCCCACTTCCATGCGGGAGGTTCCTTCGACGATGATCCGCGATCCCGGATCCATCTGCAGATCGCCGGCGACGATGAGCGGTGTGGCGGGAGTGATGCGCAGAACCTGATTGGTTCCGAGTCGCATCGAACCGGGTGTGGAACGAACCGTCTTCCCACGAACACTGCTGCTTGGAACCGTCGCGGCGGCCGTCGGAAGCGGTTCCACGGCGCCCTCGAGCGAGAGATCCCACGGGAGTTCGACGGAATCGACCTGGAACGCCGTGCTGTTGATCATGAGTGCGGCCGAATGGTCCTGTTCGTGATAGAGCGTGGTGTCGATCGCCGCCGCGTTGTCTCCGATCCGGACGCTGCGTGACGTGTTCGATGCGGTCGCCATGGCGAGACGGCGTCCCAGTGCACTGGCCGGAGCCGCATGCCATCGGGTGACGGTGGCGTTGTCGTTGATCTCGATCGTCGATAGCGAGAAGAGCGCGAATCCGGAGACGTCCTGCTGGATGTTCTCACCATCCTCGTCCTCGAGGAGCGAGACGTATGCGGCCACGCTCTGTGAGATCGATCCGATCGTCGCGGTGGAAACCACATGGATCTCCATGCTGTCCGCCGTGGGTGGGAGGTTGGTCGTCGGATCGATCAATTGCAGATCGACCGTGCCTCCGCCGAGTTCGAGCGAATCGAAGAGCGTGCCGGATTGATGCATGGTTCGCCATTCCACCTCGGTCTGCATCACCGAGACCGCGAGGTCGAGGCCGCTCGAAGCGACGCTTCTCGCTTCGGCGGTCGCCACGACGTTGCGACCGATCAGAGTCGCGTTGTCCTGCGTCGCGAGCCAGCCGATCGTCAGCGTCGTCGCCGTCGCCATGGTCACAAGGACCAGAAGCAGGGCGACGCCGCGATCGTTTCGGGATGTGCCGTGTGATCTGTTCATGGTTCGGGTGGATGGTGCATCCGGATCGATTCGGTCAGGGTGACGTGGATGGGGTTCGATGAGGTCGCCATTGCGATTCGTGTTTCGACGACTCGTGCATCGATGACGGGTGATTCGTCCGAGAGGAACTCGATCGTCTCGATTTCGTCGATCAGCGGAGCGTCGACGACGAGATCGCGTCCGGAGAAGTTCTGCAGCACTCCTCCCCAGTCGGTGGAGGTTCCGTATTCGAGATCGGCCAGCGCCGTGGCGGATTCCGACCATGCGTCGGGAAACGAGATGAACTCGACCCGGACGCTTCGAGTGGAGGGTTCGTAGGTGATCCAGCGGATCTCCGAGGCGTGCACCGTATCGCTCTGCCGGGTGTCGTCGAACCAGAGGACGAGTTGGTTCTCGTCCGCATCGAGGATGCAGCGTGCGGGTGCGATGTAGGCCGAGAGTCTCGACTGGGCCGTTCCGGAGCGTACGAGGACCGATCGAAGGTCGAATTGCATGCTCGCATCCGAGCCGAGGACGGCCATCATCGTCGCGATTCCGAGACCGACCATCGCGGTGATCGATATGGCCAGAATCGTTTCGAGCAGGGTGAATCCGCGACGATGCCGCGGGGCGACGGATTGTCGATGGAATGACGTCATGCCTGGGGCTCCGGGACGAACCGCACGAGTCGGGCGAGCACCCTTCCTCCGGAGTCGTAGCTTTCAACGGTAATTGTGACCCCGTCGACCAGGACCTGCAGCAGTTCGAGCGTGTGTTCGTCCGACTCGACGGTCACTCTTCGGCCGATCAACGAGAACAGGGTGGGCAGTTCGTCATCGTCCACCAGAGTTCCGGGCCCTTCGTCCCATCCGTCCCACTCGGAAATCGAGGCATAGGAATCGGAACTGACCCGGGCCATCAACTGCTCGGCGGCCAGGCTGGCCGTCACCAGTCCCTGGGCCTCTCTGGCGTGCTGATGACCGGCCGAGAGGGCCGAGAGGACCGCCGTCACCACGGTGATCAGGAGGGCCGAGGCCACCAGTGACTCGATGAGGGTCAGGCCTCGACGCCCGTGTCTCCGCCCGTGAAGCGAGCGGCGATTTCCGGGGCGATCTGGATGAATGGAAGGATGTTCCATCTGAAGACGACTTCTCCTGGTGGCAGGGGGATGAGCGTGTGGATCCGCCACCGGAATCCACCATTCATAAGGTCGAATTCTCCCGGCCCTCTCTTGTGTGCTTCAGTCGGGTGGACGCGTGATTTTCGAAGCGATGATCGATTCAGGTGTCAGGGATTGCCCAGATTGTCATCTTTGGGTCCGATAGGTCGATACCTTGTGGTCGATTCGACCTCCGGGCCACGTGGGCCCGAATTCGCCTTCGGACCGCATCAGATGGGATACTGTTGGCCATGCCTCTGCGGCTCTACCTCTACATCCTCACCGAGATGCTTCGGGTCATTCTGATCACCACCGGTGTCCTGGTGACCGTGATCGCATTCGGAGCCGTGATCAAGCCGTTGGCCGGTGAATCACTCCTGACCGCCGGCCAGGCGATCAAGTACGTGTTCTTCGCGATGGTTCCGATGCTCCAGTACGCGCTCCCGTTCTCGGCGGGGTTCGGAAGCACCCTGGCCCTGCATCGATTCGTCAACGACAACGAGATTCTCGCGATGTCCGTCGTGGGGCTCAGTTATCGGGTGATCCTGGGGCCCGTGTTCGCCTTCGGAGCCGCCCTGACTCTGTTCATGATCATTCTGACGCAGACGGTCATTCCGCAGTTCTACGGGCTCATGGCACAGACACTCGCCGGTGACGTGACGAAGATGATCGCCAACTCGGTCGAGAAGGGGGTTCCCTTCGAGTTCGAGGGAATGCAGATCTTCGCCGAGCATGTGGAGGTCTACGAGGCTCCGGAGGACACCGGGGCCGATGAGCGTCTTCGACTGAGGAAGATGATCGCCGCCCAGTTGGACAACCAGGGACGTGCCCTCACTGACGTCACCGCCGCGGATGCCGTCATCGACATCTATCGCAAGCCGGGAGCGATCCTGCTCAAGCTGGTCATGCAGGATGCCGTCTCCTACGACAGCACCACCGGGGATCTCCGGGGATTTCCCCGGCTCGAACCGACGCACGCGATTCCGATTCCGAGTCCGGAGATGGGCGAGCCCGGGGCCATGACCCGATCGGAGCTCCTGCATGTCCGCGACAATCCGGCCGCCTACCCGCAGGTGGATCGAATTCGTCTCGACATCGCCGAGGTCATCATGAACCATCGTCTGTCGGAACGGTTGAACGACATCATGCGGCGTGAAGGAGAGATCCGACTCGTGCAGCCCGGGCCGATGAACCGCTCGTACCTCATCGAGGCGGACAAGGTGTTCGCCACGGCATTCCGAAACGAGGATGCCGGACCGGTCATGATCATCGAGGAAAGCGGTGGCGTGCCCAGCCGTCGCTTCGAGTCGAGGGCGGCCGTACTGCGCGTCCGTCCCGATTCCGGAATCCAGACGAGGCAGTACGACCTCGAACTGCTCGATCTGAAGGTGGAGGACCTCCCGGATTCGATACGGACCAACGTCCGTGAGCGGATCCTGGTCCCCGACCTTCTGGTTCCGATCGATCTGGAGGACGACCTTTCGGATCTTCCGCTCGATGAACTGCTCGCGATCGGAGAATCGATCTCTCCGAAGTCCTCCTCGCAGGAATCCGGGTTCAATGCGGCGGTTCGCAAGCAGCTCGATCGGCTGTACTGGAAGGTCGCAGGTCTCGAGCGGCAGGTGATCAGCCGGCTCAATCGTCGATATGCCTTGTCGGTGACCGCATTTCTGCTGCTGCTGCTCGGTGCGCTGCTTGCGATGCTGATGCGGCACAGCCTTCCGCTGTCCGTCTACCTGTGGGCGTTTCTGCCTGCGTTGATGGATCTCGTTCTCATCTCCAGTGGAAGCAGCATGATCCGAGCCGGCAGCGTCGGCTTCGGTCTGGTCATCATGTGGTCAGGAAACGGACTGCTTCTGCTCTTCAGCGGCGTGTGCTACGCACGCCTGGCCCGTCATTGAAAGGTTCCGTCGTCGGTTGCTGCTCGTGAAGATTCTTGATCGATACATCATGATCCGGGTACTGGTGAACTTCTTCATCCTGTTCCTGCTGCTGTACCTGTTCGCGGCGACGATCGACGTCATCCTGAATCTCGAGCAGTTCGACGAAGTGGCCCGCGAGCGGCTGCCGGACGATGCCGGACTGCTGAGGCGGCTTGTGATGGCGTTGCTGCTCGCATTCAACTTCCATGGGCCCCAGTTCTTCCAGTTCTACGCGTACCTTCACGGTCTGGTTGCGATCGGAGCCGTCGGCTTCACGCTGTCGCAGATGAGCCGCAATCGTGAACTGGTCGCGATGCTGGCGGCAGGCCGCAGTCTGCTGCGGGCTTCCGCTCCCATTCTCTGGCTGATCTTCGCCTTTGGTCTGCTTCAGGTCGTCAATCAGGAGATCGTCCTCCCCAGGCTTGCTCCGTTGCTGCTGCGTGGACACGATCAGATCGGCATGGAAGGGACATCCGCCTTCCCGGTCCCGTTCACCATCGATTCGCAGGGGCGGCTGCTGCAGTCGCCCGGATTCGATCCGATCGAGAAGACGCTGGAGACTCCTTCGATCATCGTTCGCGACGGCAAGGGCCGCACCGTCGAACGCATTCGAGCCGCGAGTGCCGTCTGGAACGAGGACCAGCAGTCCTGGTTGCTCGAAGACGGAGTGGTCGTGCGGATCAGCCATGGAGGAGAGGATGCGACGCTTGCATCACGCCCGGTGCCCATCGATCGATACGAGACGGAACTGTCACCGGAATTGTTGACGGTCCGTCGCTTCGGCCAGTACACCGGCATGCTGAGCACGTGGCAGATCACCCAACTGCTCGACAGTCCCGATGTCCAGGAAGCGGATACGCTTCGTCGCAGCCGCTATTCCCGCTGGGCTTCCATCCTCGTCAACATTCTCGTCATGCTGATCGCGCTGCCGTTCTTCATGCATCGTGAGCCGATCAATCTGCTTTCGAGAAGTCTCATGTGCGCCCTCTTCGTCGTGCCCCTCTATCTGTTCGTGGCGACGTTCATGCTCGTTCCACTGCCGGGAATATCTCCGGCGCTCGGCGCGTTCCTGCCCGTCATCGTCCTGCTGCCGATCTCGCTTGCGCGATTCGGCTGGATCCGGACCTGAACGAAGAGGGCTACTGCTGTTCTTCGGCCGCTTCGTCGACGGACCATGCCCGTCGAAGAACGGGATCCAGCACCTTGATCTTGGGTTGGACGCCGAGGCGTCCGGCAAGCTCCGCCATCCGAAGCCGTTCCTGACTCAATTGAGCAGCGAGTTCGATCTCGTCCCGGACCGTTTCGAACGGCACGTCGTCGGCGGGCAGGGAGCGTTCCATTCTGGCGATCGCGAAGCGATCATCGAAAAAGACGATCCCCGAGAGTTCACCCGGCTGGAGATCGACTATCTCCGAGCGAAGAGCCTGCGGCCAGGTCGGGTCCTCGGGGCTGATCGGATCGAGCAGGCCGCCACGATCCCGGCTCGCATCGATGGATCGTTTTGCGGCGAGATCCTCGAAATCCTCGCCGCCGACCAGTCGGCCATGGAGTTCCTCCGCTTCCTGAAGCGTCGCGACCACCATGATGCGGATGATCATTCTCGGGCCATGCTCGAGCTGATACAGGCGTTGCAGGGTGTCGGGCGTCAGTTCGATCTCCTCCTGAACGAGGATTCGAAGGGCTGCATTCCTCCAGAGGAGGGCTGCATAGCGTTCAGGGCCGAGTCCCTCGTTGCGTCGAAGGGTCTGCAGCACCATGCGTGCAGTGTCCTCATCGCTGGAGAAGCGTTCCAGCAGCATCGCCTCTTCATGGGCCGTATCGGCCTTCCCGACGCTCAGGTCGGCCTCGAGCAGCGTCCTCCGCAATGCTGCCTCGAGTCTGAGCTCCCGCAGCGTTTCCGCACCGGACTGTTCGATCAGGCGGGCCTGCATCGTCGAAATGCCGATTGGTTGCCCTTCGAGCATCGCCAGGGGGCGTTCCTTCATGGTCTGCGATGAAATGGAGTCGGACGGCGAGGTCGGGGCGGCCCCGACGGGAGCCCGGGTGGGCACATTGCGGGAGTGATTGGTCTGGCAGCCCGCAACGGCGGCGCAGGCGGTCAATCCTGCGGCGATGGAGAGTCGTTTCCATTTGGATGCTGGTGGATGGCTGATCACCTCCACAGGTGACCGCGCCGGGCGGATGCTGTCAAGGTCGTCAGGGTGGATCCTGGCGCAGTATCGATCGATTCCGGTTTGGCACGGGATATGCAATGGAGGAGGTGGACACGGAAATTGGACAGGAGGTCCCCCAGTGAAACAGATCTTGAGCGGGTTCGTACTCCCGGTGATGGCCGTCATCATTGCGCTGAGCGCAAAAACAGCCAATGCCACAACGGTTCAGGATCTGGTGAGGATGAAGGGGCAGGACAGCGTCTTCCTCCAGGGTCTTGGCATCGTGGTCGGCCTCTCCGGAACCGGAGACAGCTCCAAGGACTCCTGGGTGGCGGCCAAGCCCTACGCGATGCTGCTGGAGAATCTCGGAGATCCGGTCAACAGTCTCGATCAGCTCAAGAAGGCGGATGCCTTCGCGTTGGTCTACGTCTCGATGGAGGTCCCCGGATACGGGGCCGTCGACGGCGATCAGATCGATGTGCAGGTCGAAACGGTCTTCAACGCCACCAGCCTCGAGGGCGGACGACTGGTCTTCTCGCCTCTGCGTCTGCCGGCTCCTCATGCTGCGAATCCGCCGATCATGGCCTTCGCCCGTGGGGCGATCGTGCTCGAGGGCACCGACCTGACCAGTGGACGCGTCCGCGATGGCGGACAGATGATCAGGGACATCAAGACGAATCCCGTCGCCAACGGTCGCGTCGAACTCGTGTTGAAGGACGAGTACGCCGGATACCCCATGGCGGCTCGATTGGCCGACATCGTCAACAACACATTCGAGTTCAGCGGCATCGACCGACTCGCCGCGGCCGAGAACGCCAAATCGGTGCACGTGCTGGTTCCGACCGCCGACAGATCCGATCCGGCCCCGTTCATCGCGGCATTGCTGAACACTCCGGTCGATCCCACCCTGATCGAGGTGGGAGCGAGAATCGTCATCAACGAAAGGACGGGAACCATTCTCGTCACCGAGGACGTCGAGATCGGTCCGGTTGCGGTGTCGCACGACGGACTGACCGTCACGAGCATCTCCCCGGAGTACGAACTGCTCGGCCTGACTCCCGAGCAGCCCGTGCAGGGTGCATGGGTGGGACTCGATGTCCGCAAGGACACGCCACCTGGCCAATCGATGCATCTGAACGCTCTGTTGGAGGCGTTGCGTGGATTCAACGTTCCGGTGAAGGATCAGATCGAGATCATCTACGAACTGCAGCGAAGCGGTGCCCTGCATGCGGAGATCATCAGCGAATGAATGCTTCCGCCCTGCAATCACTGCTTTCGGTCGAACAGACCTCCTCCAAGCTGCCCATGGGCGCGACGGCCTCCGAAGGCGAGGCCTTCGCGGAACTGCTGACGGGTGAGGCGACGATACGCGATGCGGCGATGAAGCTCGTCTCGTCGTCGCTGGTGCTTCCGGTGCTGAGTTCGATTCGTGAAGGCGGGGAGTTCCTCGATGGTCCGTTCAAGCCGGGTGTCATGGAGCGGCGATTCGGTCCACTGTACGACCAGGCGATTTCGGACGAGATCACTTCGTCGTCGAACTTCGGCCTCGTCGAATCGATCATCAAGCAGTTCGAGGCCGATGGCGTCGGAAGCACGATCGAGGTGACGGCATGACGAACAGAGATCAACAGGACTGGTACGAGCGGCTGCTTGCGAACTTCACGTCCCAGGAGCAGATCCACGCGAGGATGCTCGAGGCGATCGACGAGAGCGAGGACGCCCTTCGCACCGGTCGCATGGAACAGTTCGTGGAGAGCTGCCGACGTCAGCAGTCGTGTGCGTTGAGCATGCAGCGACTGGAATCGGATCGGCTCGAGCTGATCCGGGGGTGCGGCGGGGGTGCAGCCGATCGAAACGGAATCGACACGATCATCGACGGGGCACCGGAGGAACTTGGAGTCAGGATCCGGGAGACGATCGATCGGCTGAAGCCGCTCGTGCGGCAGACCAGGATGCGTTGTGCGGTGATCCGGAACGCGGTCGGCTCCCTGTCCCGTCACATGGGCGGATTGATGCAGGGCGTCCATGGTGTGCTGGGGCGACCGGGAACCTACGGACGGATGGGGACGATGGCCAGAGAAAACCAGTTGGAGTTCAACGTCGATCTGCAGTCGTGAGGCCGCGGAGATTCGGAGCGAACCATGAGTTACCACAGTGCATTCGAAATCGGGCGTTCGGCCCTCTTCGCCTCGCAGGCCGCGATCCAGATCGCGGGCCACAACATGGCGAATGCGACGACTCCGGGATTCCACCGGAGATCGATCCATCTGCTTCCGGCCCAGGGTGGTGTCATCGGCACACGGATGTACATGGGCAACGGTGTGTCGATCGGATCGATCAATCGGGAGATCGATCTCGCGTTGCAGGCCAGATACCGGGCCTCGATCAGTCGTGAGGCGACGCTGGCGATCGACCAGCAGTTTCTCGTCGCATTGGAGACGCTCCAGAACGAGCTTGGTGAAGGAAGTCTCTCCAGTTCATTGGATTCGTTCTTCGGAAGCTTCTCCGAACTTTCGAACACCGGAACGGACTCGGCCCTTCGCACCATCGCGTTGCAGCAGGGAGAGGTGCTCACCGCACGCATCAGCGAACTCGCCGCCGGCTACGACGGCCTGGCCTCCGAGGTCTCCGCGGGGATCGAGAACACGGTGGATGCGGCGAACGGTCTGCTCGAACAGATCGCATCCCTGAACGAACAGATCGGAACCTACGAGGGATCCGGAAACGAGGCCAGTGAACTTCGCGACCAGCGTGATCTGCTCGTGAATCAGCTTTCTCAGTTCATCGACGTGACCGCCACGGAAGTGAGCGGAGGCATGATCGAACTGCGTGTCGGTTCGACACCCATCCTCGTCGGAGCGGAATCACGCGGACTCGACGCGGTGCGGCAGACCGACGGCAACGGCAACGTGACGATGAGCATTCGAGTCGGACAGAACGGGTCCGGTCTCGAAGTGAACGGGGGATCGCTTCACGGTCTGCTGACCCAGCAGACGGAGACGATCGGGCCGGCCAGGGAGGCGCTGGATACCCTCGCGTTCGCTCTGATCAACGAGGTCAACCGTCTCCATTCGCAGGGACAGGGAGAGCGGGGTTGGATGCAGCTGACCGGTACGGTCGGGCTCGACGATCCGACGGCCGTACTCGGAGGCGATGCAAGCGGCATCGTCTTCCCGATCGACAACGGCCAGTTCACGATCAGTCTTCGTGATCCGGATTCGGGCGAGATCGTCCAGGCGTTCGACATCCAGGTCGATCCGCAGACGATGAGCCTGCAGGATGTCGTCGATCAGATCAACGCCGTATCCGGTGGAGGGATTTCGGCGAGCATCGATGGAAACGGCCGGCTGGAATTGTTGGGGACCGGCGGCAACGAACTCACCTTCTCGGACGACTCGAGCGGATTCCTGTCCGCAGTCGGCGTCAACACGTTCTTCACAGGTTCCTCGGCTGCCGACATCGGCATCAGCGAAGCCCTTCTGGCGTCTCCCGAACTGCTTGCTTTGGGCAATGGAAACGTGGATGGATCGACGGCCACCGCTCTGGCGATCGCCGGTCTGCAGGACAGCGAGAGTTCGCTTCTGCAGGGACAGGCCATCACGGATTTCTGGGCCGGATCGGTCGGCACGCTCGGGATCCGTACGAGCGCCGGTGCAGGCATGTTCCAGTCGTCGTCGATGGTCCGTGAGAATCTCGCCGTCCAGATGATGTCGGTCTCCGGCGTCTCGATGGACGAGGAGACCATCAATCTCCTGGCCTACGAACGTCAGTTCGAGGCGGCCGCCCGCTACCTCTCCGTCGTCGATGAAACCCTCGAAATACTCATGAATCTGGTCTGAACGAGCTGCCCACCATGATGACGATTCCAACATCCATCGGACGCTTCCCGACCCTGCTCGGCTCGCACCTGATGCTGCGCAATCTCCAGGGGACGCAGTCGAGCCTGCTGCAGACGCAGATCCAACTGGCCACGGGTCGTGCGGTGAATCGACCATCCGACGATGCCATGTCCGCCCGTTCCATACTCGGACTGGATTCGATCATCAGCCAGCGAATGCGGCACATCGGGAATCTCCAGTTCGCGGATGCAACGCTTTCGGTCGTCGACTCGACGATCGGAGAACTCTCCGATCTTCTTCTCGAGGTCAAGAGCATCGCTTCGGGCCATCTTGGATCCGGTCAGGAGGATTCCACGGCGCAGGCGGACGCTGCGGCGATCGACGCATTGCTTTCGAGGATCGTGTCGTTGGCGAACCGGTCGCACAACGATCTCCATCTGTTCGGAGGCACTGCGACGGGAAGGGCTCCACTCGTCGATTTCGCGGGTGGCTATCGATACCAGGGCATCGGGGACGGCATGCTGACCGATCTCGGGCTTCTGAACGAAATACGACTGACGATGACCGGTCAGGATGTCTTCGGTTCGTTGAGCAATCGCATCCAGGGTGCGGTCGATCTGGCTCCGAATCTCACTGGCCAGACGCTCCTCGAGGATCTCAATGGTGCACGAGGGCTCGGATTCGAGCCGGGAATGCTCTCGATCACGATGACGCCTCCCGGGGTCGCGGTGGACGTGGATCTCACCGATGCCCACGACATGGATGACGTGATCGCTGCGTTGGAGGAACAGGTTCCAGGAGTCTTCTCGATCGGTGCACGTGGACTGATCATCGACATTCCGGCCGGCAGTTCCATCACCGTCGACGATGGCGGCACTGCTGCCGATCTGGGAATACAGGGGACGTGGGACACGGCCGGGCTGAACATCGCCGCCTCCCTCGATGCCAGGCTCACCGAGCATTCCACGGTCCAGTCCCTCAATTTGAACCTCGGCATGATCCGGATCGAGAACATCGGACAGCAGCACGATCTGGATCTGTCGTCCGCCGAAACCATCGGAGACGTCATGCGGATGATCGAGGATCTCGACATCGGCGTCCGGATGGAGATCTCGGACTCGGGCAACACGCTGCAGATGCTCAACGAAGTCTCCGGCAGCAGCATGAGCATCGGAGAAGTCGGCGGCGGTTCGACCGCAACGCAACTTGGAATACGATCCATGCAGCGATCGACGCTTCTCGCCGACTTCAACGACGGCTATGGAGTGGATACGGTCGAAGGGCTGTCCGATCTTCGGATCACGCTCCGCGACGGTTCGTCGTTCGAGGTCGATCTGAGCGACGCCGTGCATGTGGGAGATGTGATCGATGCCATCGACGCCGCGGCGAGTCTTGCGTTCGGTGATCCGCCTCCCGTCAGCATCGGTCTGGCCGCCGACGGCAACGGCATCGAACTCGTCGACGCTACCGTCGGTGCAGGCAGGCTCGTCATCGAATCGAGAAACGGTTCCCTGGCGCCGGAGCAGCTCGGACTGCTCGGATCCACGAATGCATCGACCTATACGGGAGAGGATCGATCCAGAGTCGCCGTCGAAAGCGTCTTCAGCCATCTGATGGATCTCCGATCGGCCATGCTTTCCGGCGACGAGGGTGCGGTCTCGCGCCTCATCCAGAAGCTCGAGGAGGACATCGAGCGGGCCGCCGGAGCACGTGCGGAGGCGGGGCATCGGAGCCGGATGGTCTCGGATGCCATGGGACGGTTCGAGTCGAGGAACATCGACGACGAGACACTCCGGTCGCAGCTCCGGGACGTGGATTTCACGGAAGCGAGCATGCGATTCGCAGCTCTGCAGCAGCAGTTGCAGGCGAGTCTGGCCACCACGGCCAGATTGTCATCCCTGAGCCTGATGGACTTTCTCGGATGATCTACTCACGAATGAACAACACGCCGGGACCTACGGTCGGTTTCGGACGAAGGGACAGGATGTCCCCCCGTCACATCGTGTGCACGGGGAACCCCCCTGGATGTGGGAGACCGCAGAAGCATGGAGCGTTCAAATGAACGTACAGACGACACGGTTCGGAACAGTCGAGGTCGAGGACGATCGAGTATTGGAGTTCTCCTCGGGGCTGCTCGGTTTCTCGAGCTACACGAAATTCGTACTGCTGCAGCCCGACGAGGATGGTGTCTTCTTCTGGCTCCAGTCCGTCGAGGCGCCGGAGCTCGCATTCGTCATCACGGATCCGCAGATCTGGGTTCCGGAGTTCGAAGCGATCATCCGCAAGGAGCAGATGACCGCCTTGGAACTGGATCGCATCGAAGACGCCCAGGTGTTCGTCATCGTCAACAAGTACGACAGCTCGCTGACGGCGAATCTCCAGGGTCCGCTTGTGCTCAATCTTCGCAATCAGCATGCGATGCAGCTTGTTCTCGCCGATAAGCGATGGACGACCCGACATCAGATCGCCCAGCTGTCAGAGGAACGCAAGGCGGCCTCGGCCTGATCATCGAATCGTTGATTCATGGGACGCATGAGGCGTCCCGAGCAACTGGAAGGACCCGACAATGCTCGTACTGTCACGACACAGAGATGAAACCATCATGATCGGTGACGACACCGAACTGACAATCATCGACATCAGGGGGGACAAGGTGCGAATCGGCATCAAGGCACCCTCGCACGTGCCCGTCCATCGCAAGGAGATCTACGACGCCATCCGCCTGGAGAACGAGCAGGCGATGTCGTTGGCGGACCCCGAGATCAAGGGATCCCGTCCCGTCCGGAAGGGTGGAGGCGTCAATCCAGCCGCCCAGATCGCGAAGACCGTCGTCCCGCGATCCGAAACCGCGTGAGGCGGTCCGGTCGTCCGATAACAGGGTTGGGGTCCGACGCAGCACCGTCTGGAGCGGTCATGAAGCGGTGAGGTTCGTGTTCTCGGACCTTCGCAAGCGAGTTTGAGCAGGCGTCCCTTCGGACGTCGATAGAAACGCATTGTTTCCCGTCTCGGTACGAGATGAATACCCGATGCCATACGAGTTCTGGAGTTTCGAATGAATACCATCCACGCCAACTACGCATCCATGGTCGCCCAGCGATCCCTGATGCAGCAGACGCAGCTGCTCAATCAGGCATTGACCAGGTTGAGCACCGGATTGCGGATCAACCGGGCATCGGATGATCCAAGCGGATTGATCGCAAGCGAATCGCATCGTTCCGAACTCGTCGGGCTTGAAGCCGCCATGTCCAATGCCGGACGCGCGGAGCAGCTCCTGAACGCCGCGGACGCTGGACTTCAGGAGATCAACTCCCTCCTGCTCGATCTCCAGGCAGTCGTGCTCGGCTCTGGAGACGGTACTTCCAGCGACGGGAACGAAGCGTCCATCCGGCAGCAGGAGGTTCAGGCGATCCTCGAGGCGATCGATGCCGTCGCAGACGGAACAAGTTTCAATGGTCAGCAGCTTCTCAACGGCGAAATGGGATACGTCATCGAGAACAAGGACATCACCGACATCAGCTGGCTGCAGATCCACGCGGCGAGACTCGGCCAGGGCGGAGCCACATCCGTCCCGGTGCAGATCGACGTCAATTCGCCCGCGGCCAAGGCCGCCGTCTTCATCGACGTCGATTCGACGAATGGGTCGGGAACCTTCAACAACAACGGTGGGGGATCCGTGACCTTCGAGTTCAGCGGTACGCTCGGAGTGCAGCAGTTCACCTTCGCTCCCGGAACCGCCATCGGCGACATGGTCGACATCATCAACTCCTTCTCCGGCGAGACCGGCGTCGAAGCGACGGTGAGCGTGGCCTCGGAAACGATTCTGCTCACCTCGGCCGACTACGGCGCCAATGCGTTCGTCGATGCCAGGGTCATCGAAGGCGAGGATGCCGGGATGCTCCACATCTACGACAGCGATCCCGCCGGCGGCGGAATCGCGACGGCGTGGCCGGAGTACAGGTCCTCCGGCCAGAATGCCGACGTGATCGTCAACGGCGTCAAGGCGATCTCGGACGGTCTTGAAATCAGGTCGATGAACACGCTCGTGGATCTGACGTTCCAGATGACGGAGTTGATGAATCTCAATCAGTCCTCGACCGACTTCGTGGTATCCGGCGGTGGTGCATCGTTCCAGTTCGATGCGGATCCCCAGAGTGATCTCGTCTCCTCCCTCGGCATCGAATCGGCGACGACCGGTTCGCTCGGAGGCGGGGCCGGCACGCTGGCCAGCCTTCGTGCCGACAACGGTGCCAATCTCATCGACGGCGATGCAGATCTGGCCGAGCGGATCATCTCGGAGGCCATCGAATCGGTGACGCTCTCCCGTGCCCGCATCGGAGCATTCCAACGCTACACAATCGATTCTTCCGTACGCGGCCTTCTGGTCTCGATGGAGAACACGATCGCCGCCGAGTCCCAGATCCGCAATGCGGACGTCGCGAAGGAGACGGCTGCACTGGCCCAGGCCCAGATCATCCAGCAGGCGGCCATGTATGCGCTCGGCGTCGCAAATACGCAGTCGGCGACCGTACTCGCCCTGCTCAGGTAGATCTCAGACGAACTTCCCTTCTGAATCCGGATTGCGGCGGTCCAGCAGGATCGCCGCGATCCTTTTTCAGGTGAAGAGAATGAGGGTGATCAAGCAGTGTCTATCTGGTCTGCTTGTTCGTCCTGGGGAACGACCGAAGGAAGTCGACAGGTCCGATCGTGCCACCGGTGGCCCTCTCCCCATTACGGTACAGGTGGTACGAGCCGCACTGGAAGCAGATGACGTAGTCGAGCGTCTGGCCGTCCTTCGTGAGATGTCGGATGCCGTGTCGAGGGATGAAGCATCGTCTCTGCCTCGCGTCGGGATCGTCGATGCCGGCCTGCAGGGGGATCAATATCTTGTTCTGCTGCGTGTCCGGGTCGGTGATGATGCGGGTGTTGAGGATGATCCAGTCGTGGAAGGTGTTCTCCCCGTCGGGCTGCCTGCCTGCATCTCCATCGAGCCGGTAGAGGGTCACGAGCGGGTCATCCACGGTTACCGTGGTTGCTGTGGCAGCAGTCGTGGGCAAATGGTCAGAGTCACACCGGCATGCGGTAAGCCCGCTGAGGATGAGCAGCAGGATCGAAAAGGGAACGATTGTTCGAGTGGTGCTCAATGTCCGCATCCTCCATGTCCACAGCCGCATCCTCCACCTGCTTCGATGCGACTGGGAGGAGCGACGGGTGTATCCACCAGAAATGTACTGTGCACGCGACTGAAGGTGCGTCCGAGCCCATCCGGGTCTTCGATGGCGGTGTCGGCGTCCGACATG
>MDTG01305584.1_pt1 | contig 16876 bp, 9 predicted proteins | sample 811421 | NCBI WGS metagenome assembly MDTG01 (sample SAMN05326645, study PRJNA326480) | marine metagenome | isolation source: seawater | place: Pacific Ocean: South East | collected 2011
AAGGCCAGGTGGATTGGGTTATGCGATGTCACTCCCCCGCGTTCCCGCGGGCAGGCATGCAGAACGAAGCCCACGAGTGACGCTTCAGGATATCAGAGATGAGAATCCGGAGCGAAGCGATGAGGCGATGCCGGAGCGCAAGATCTCTGGTTCCATTGATCGTGCCATCGCCATCGAAATGGCAAGTCCGCTGATGGTACGTTCACGACCCGAATTGAAGCTCCGGAGCGCGTCCTCAGTTTCGGCCACTGCACGGTCGAGCGCATATCCCTCCAAGTCGAGAACAATGACTAGCACCGCTGCCGAGATTGCTGCGGCTGGGCGCCCCCTAGCAGCCGTGTAGACACCACGAGTAGCAAAGTCCTTCGTTGCAATCGCCAGAGAAGATGCGCCACGCTCGACGACCCATCGAACTCCTCGCACGTTGGCAACGACTTTGAGTTCTATTCCGATCGGCCCCCACGGCCCCTCGTAGTAGGGATCCAGCAGGAAGTCCAAGATCGGCCCATTCGGATCGGATTTGGCGCGGACATCCGAACGCACCTCGAAGATGTCGCCGTATGCGGAGTCCAGGAGGTGCAGGAGACGTGTCTCCGTCCGTTCATAGAGTTCCCGCGCGAAGCGTGCGCTCGATCTAGCCGGACGCCCTGTAGCGGACACCTCGGGATCGTCACCGCCAGTGGCCGCTTCATCTGGCGTGGTTTCGGTAGTTCCTCCAGATTTCCTGTGCGCTTCTGCGAGCTGTTCCCCGAGTTCCTCGCTCTCGTCGGCGGCCTTCTTTTCACTGGCACTCGGTCCCGCGTCCTCGAAGGCCCCTTCCGCGCGCGCGAGCTCGAGGTCCTCACGACGGTCCTCCTTGGCTTGACGTTCGGACCACCGCAGCAGCGACCACCAGAGTCCTGCGACTCCGAAGGCGAACATAACTAGCGAGAACGTAACGATGAACACCTGAGCAACGGAGAGAGCGTCCTGACGAAGCTCAATGACGCTTCGTGCGACAGGAGTGAGGGATGCGAGCTCTTGAGTTGTGACCAGTAGTACGTCCAGATTGTTGATGAAAAGCCAAGGGACCATGACGGAGCCGACGATAGCTAGTAGTCCCAATGACGCAACGAATCGATAGAGCGTCCGGTACTCAACTGACGGCATCATTGATCCCTACTAAGCATGTGACCCTTAAGCCAGCGCCTGAGGGACGGAATGAGCCACTCATACTCCCCACCGTCCGGGTACTGCCCGCGCGTAGTCGTCGATGCCGATGGCTTCGAAGTGGCGCTTGGCGGACTTGATCTTGGCGAGTTCGGTGGGGCGGAGCTTCGAGTCGTCGAGAGTGCTCTTCGTCTCGCGGATCATGTAGATCCGGTCTTCGCCGTCCTCTTGCTTGATGATCGCCCAGTCAGGGTTGTACGACCCGACGGGGGTGTCGATCTTGAACTTGGCAGGCAGCTTCATGAACAGCTTGATGTCCTCGCGAGAGTCGAGCAGCTCCGCGAACTGGCGCTCGACGTCCGAGTCGAAGACGACGTAGTCGAAGTCGGTCTTCTGGGTGTTTTGCACCTTGTACATCTGGTCGAGGAAGCGCTCCTTCTCCTCCTCGCCGTCCTTCTGCAGCTCGCGCAGCTCGTAGACCGAGCCTGCGATCCGCTCGTACTGGATACCGTCGACAACGATTTTCGCCAGCTCGCTCTGGAGGGCACGCTTGGTCATCGTGATGAAGTCGTTCGGGTTGCCGATGAACTCGCCCAGCCGGCCGCTGCGAATCAGGATGTCGACGATGGTCTTGCGGGTAAGGGAAGTGGCTTCCTGTAGCTCCGTGATGATGTCGGGTAGATCGTAGCTGCCCTTGAGATCCGCCGAGCGGGTACCGAGCTCCTCGCCCTTGGCACCACCACGCAGCACTCTGACTCCAGCTCGGGTCACCTGGATGCGCAGCGCATCGATCTGCGGCGCCTCCCGGATCGCCCGGACAGCGTTCTCGATCAGCTGGTCGCGGCCGACCCGGACGCGGTAGGTGGTCTTCTGGCTGATGGTCTCCCAGAAGTCCTCGAACTCCGGATTCGAGTAGAGCTGCTTGTTGAGTACCCGTGGTTGACGCTTGCTGACCGGTTTGACGTACTTGCCGATGTTCGCGCGCTCAACGAGTTCGATGATGATCGATTCAGCCCACGCGAAGTCGACCGGCAGGCCGAGATCAAAGCCAAGCTGGTTCGGCTGGAACTTCGAGGTGACCACACCGTCCTCGTCGATGAAGCCCTTCTCCTTGAGGTGCTCCCACACCAGCACGGAGCGCTGGTAGCCGAACTGGTCGTCGGTGAGCGCACCGTTCTCGTCCTGCAGCGGGATCTTCGAGAACTCGGCCCTACGCACCCGTCCGATCTCGACCCCGGCGTCCTTGTACTCACGCTGAAGCGCGTCCGCGAACTTCGTGTAGGACTCGTTCGCCACGACCATCAACGTCGCGATGCCACGGTCGGCAACGCGGGTGTAGCCGTCCTCGGTCTTTGCGACAGGGAGGCGCAGACCACGACCGAGGGTCTGGCGACGCTCGGTCTCCGCACCCATTTCGCGCAGCGTGCAAATCTGGAAGACGTTCGGGTTGTCCCAGCCCTCGCGCAGCGCGGAGTGGCTGAAGATGAACCGGACAGGCTCGTTCTCGTCGAGCAGCCGTTCCTTCTGCTGCATGATCAGTTCGTAGGCGTCGTCATCGGCTTTCGTCGCGCCGGACGAGTCCTGGAAGGTCGTCGTCTTGCCGCGCTTGATCTGGGAGAAGTACGCCCGGCGAAGCTCGCTCGGCGCCTGCGGCAGCAGCGCCTGATAGCGCGCAGACTTCGCACGCTCCTCAACGAAGACCTCATCGAACCACTGCACGAAGTCGCCGCTCGCGTCGTCGTTGTTGGTGCCGTCACCCAGGTAGCTGGCGACCCTGTCTACGAAGAAGAGGCTGAGCACCTTGATGTCCTTGGCACGGAGCATCGATTCCTTGCGGAGGTGCTCACGAACGGTTTCGCGGATCATCTCCTTGTAGATCGCGCCGGCGGAGGCACCGATGCTCTCGCCCTCATAGAGGAAGCCGTGGGTGGTGAGGTCGACGTAGGCGGGCTCAATGCTCATTTCGTTGATGCGCCAGCCCTCGTAAATCGGGTTGTTGGTAAGCCGCGCATCCGACAGCTCCTGGTGCTGCTTCACGCTCACGATGCGCCGTTCAAGCGAGCCATCGGCCTTGCGGCAGGAAAGCTCCAGTCGGGCCGACCACGACGGCTCACGCCGCACCTCGACCAGCCTGATATACGGCGTCGCATCGGCACCTTGCTGGGCCACCTCGGCCACAACGATTTGCTTCACCAGGCCGAGATCGTGGGCGTCAACGGGGTCGAGCCGGTAGACGACGTTGCGCTGCTTCTTGTGCGTCGCGCTGTAGCGCAGCGTGAACACCGGGTAGAGTTCACCGACGGCCGACTGTGAAAGCTGCGACTCCATGTTCTGCGGCTCGTCCATGATCACGACCGGGTGGGTCGCCTTCAGGTAGTCGATCGGACGCAGGCCGTTCAGCTTGTCGCGCGTCTGGTGGATGATGCGGGTGTTCGCGTTGCCGCGGATCGAGTCGATCGTCATGATGAGGATCTGCACGTTCGTCGAGGTCGCGAACGACTGCACCTCCTCGGCGCTCTTGCCACTGTAGATCGAGGCGTCGAAAGTGATGCCCTGGGGTTTGTAGAGGTTCTCGAAGTGCTTGCGCATGAGCCGGATGCTCGTGCTGACGCCCTCACGGATCGCCACGCTGGGCACGAGGATCACGAACTTCGTGAAGTTGTATCGGACAGCCAGATCGAAGATCGTGCGCAGGTAGACATACGTCTTGCCCGTACCGGTCTCCATCTCAATATCGAAGTCGAGCGCATCGCCCGCAAGCGACGGCGCGACCTCAAGGCCATTCCGATCCTGCACTCGCTGCAGGTTCGCGAGGATTAGGTCGCGATCGAGCACGAGGCTGTTACCGACCGCACCGACCTCCTGCGTGAGGTCGATATCGAGCGCCGCCTGATCGGCATCGGGAAACACCGCAGCACCGCGCAGTGTCGTGACCAGCTTCTCTGCGTCCTTCGGCTGCCCATCGAACAGGTCGACCACGGACGCGATTGCTTCCAGCTGGTACGGCTGACTGGCGTCGAACTGAAACCCTGATCCGCTCGCTGTGCTGTTTTTCATGCTCAGGCCGTCCAGAACTCAATGCCCTTGCTCTTCGCGAGCTGGGCCAGGTTGGTCTTCAGTTCGTCATCGCCCTGGAAAGCGTCCTCGAGCACGATGATCCGCGTCGGCGCCTCATCGACGAGTGCGCGGAGCTGCTTAAGCGTCGGCTTGACGTGCTCGTTCAGGTACGCCAGGACTGCGACGTCGCCATCACGGTCACGCACAAGGCGAACGTCAAGCCCACCGACCTCAGCAGGCGAGACGGCCTCGGTCAGTGAGTAGCCCTGCTTGAGCAGGATCTCGGTGAGCAGCTCATCGGCAGTCGCATCATCAGTCGCGCTGTCACGAAGGCTGAGTAGGTGCTGCTGCAATGCGGCTTCCTCAACATCGCTTGAAAGGCGCCACTTCGAGAAGTTTGTGTCGCCTAGCGTGTAGGCGCGGAAGCCAACATCGACCGACTGGCCGCCCAGTTGTTCCGTCACCGCGTTCCCAGCGAGATTGATTCGGCGTCTGGCGATCGCCGAGATCGTGGCGAACCCTTCCTGGGACGCAATAGAGTCACCTGGGGTCGGCTCCGGCAACTGCACGGCGAGATAGCGGCGGGTGCCGGAGTCCTGGGCGTTGACTCTCATCACGGCTTCCGCCATGCTGCCCGAACCTGCGAAGAAGTCGAGGACCAAGGAGTCCGCCGACGTGCCGTGCTCCAACACGCGGATCATGAGCTGCACAGGCTTGGGATTATCGAACACCTTCGCGCCGAACAACGAGGTCATGTCGCGTGTGCCGTCATCCGTGTTGCCGGCGTAGGTGTGCTCCCAGAAATTGATCGGCGTGAGTCCTCGAGCCTCCGACAAGAACATTTTGATCGATGGCACCGGCGAACGTCCATCCGCTCCCCAGTAGAGGAGTCCTTCATCCCGGAGTCGGACAAACTCGTCCTTCGAGCGCCGCCATGCGTTGGTCGTCGGTTCCGTTGTTTGACCCGTGTTTGGGTTGGTGATCGGATAACAGAGGTTAGGTCTCTGCTGTGGCGTCGCCGGGTTGAGGAAAGACGCTCCCTTCCACGGTCCGCGCGGATCCTTGTCGGGGTTGGCGTATCGTCCGTCTGCTTCGTCAGTGCGTGGAAGCAGATTAACCTGAAATCGGTCCGATCGGCTGTATACGAGAATGTGCTCCACTACCGTCGTGAAGTCGCGGGTGTTGTTGCTGCGTGTATAGCGCTTTTGCCAGGAGACGTCCGCCTGAAAGTTTGACTCACCAAACACCTCGTCACAGAGCCGACGCAGATTGGCGACTTCGTTGTCGTCAATCGAAATGAAGATGACGCCATCGTCGGTGAGCAAGTTCCGCGCCAGCTTGAGTCGCGGGTACATCATGTTGAGCCAGTTGGAGTGGTAGCGCCCCTCCGTCTCGGCGTTGGTCGTGACCTTCTTGCCCTCCTCGTTGACCTGGCGCGTCCATTCGAGGTAGGTGTCGAGACCTTCCCTGTAGTTGTCCGGGTAGACGAAGTCCTTGCCGGTGTTATAAGGCGGATCGATGTAAATCAGCTTGACCTTGGCGTGGTAGTGCTTCTGCAGGATCTTGAGCACTTCAAGGTTGTCACCCTCGATGAAGACGTTCTGCGTCGTGTCCCAATCCTTCGAGTTCTCGAAGTCGGGCTTGAGGGTTGCTGTGGTCGGTTCCTGTGCCGCTCGGAGAGCACGCTTCTTGCCAGGCCAGAACAGCCCGAACCGCTCACTGCCGTCGGATGCGTCACCGTCAAGCAGTTCCTTGAGCTTGTCGACATCCACCTTGCCGTCGGCAATAGCCTCGGGAACCAGGTCAGCGAGCTGGGCTGCCAACTCGGTCCGGAAATTCGGGGTAGCGGACGGTGTTGCGTAGATCTCGTCGGTCACGGTTGGATCCTCCAGCGAATGGTGAATAGGTGCTCAGTCTCTTGGGTTCCCTGGAGCGACTGTTCGATCAGCTCGAGATACTTGTCGGCCTCGGCGCGCAGCTTCTTGCGTGTGTCCCGGAAGTCCTCGTCGGCCTCCTCAGCACGCTGCTCCCACTTCCGGGCTTCCTTCTTGAGACGCAGCTGCTCCATCGGATCATCTGCCTGCCGGGCGAGCTTGCGGGCTTCCTTCTCCTTCGCCCGGTAATCGCGGATGGCGCCCTCGTGCTCGGCCTTGCGGTCCTGCTGGTTGCGGTAGAGCAGTTCCTCCTGCTGGTCGTAGTAGCGGGAGTTGCGGCCCTGGACTTCCTTCTCCAGCTCTGCCCGTCGTGTATATAGGTGCGGCGCGAAGCGTTCCGCATCGATCGCCACGGGCTGCTCTCCGACCGAGATGCAGGCCAGGTCGAGGATGTCCGCGACGTACTCTTCATCGAGCCACTGGCCGTCATCGGTCAGTGCGCCGGCCAGCATGTAGGACTCGGAGACATCCTCGTCGCGGGCCTTCATGCGGAAGGTCGCGACGTTTACGGTCAGGCGACCGCTGGCGCCCTCAAGTGCGCGGATCGCGCTGCTGACGCGGTCTGACTGCCCGAGCGAGAAGGTCAGCTCCCGTGCTGGTGTCTCGTGAGCCTTCGAAGCGTCGACGACATGCCGGGCGAGCGGGCTCGCGTAACGGTACTGATGTGCGTTATCGAGCGGCTGCGACTTGAAGAAGTAGCGCCCGGTCGGAGCATCCTGCACAGGTGACTCGTTGAGTACAAACGTGCGGCCGTCACCGTCGAAGGTGGCGAATCGATTGAGCTCATGTCGAGTAACCGCGAGCAGCAGGCGCTCGAACCTATTGAGCACCTCGCCTGATTGCGCGTCATATGCCTTGAGGCGATCCTGGACGTGCGGGTCGAGGTTGTCGAAGACCTTCGCCTTGGCGCTTGCCATCTCACGCGAGATCTCGCTCGCGTACTGCCCCTCGAGCTCGCGGAATGCGGCGTCCAACTCTTCGGCGGTTCGGCAGCGGTTGAGGATGTCGCTGATCGTCTTCTCGAAGTCCAGGCCATCCTCGATCGCGCCGAGCACCTCGTCGCTCGCACCGAACACGCTGGAAAACAGCTGGAACTTGTTCGTCAGCAGTTCCAGAATGCGCTGCTCGGCTATGTTTCCTTTGTTCGAGAAGTTCACGACGACGACGTTGTGCTTCTGCCCAAAGCGGTGCACGCGACCGATGCGCTGCTCGACGCGCTGCGGGTTCCACGGCAGGTCGTAGTTGACGAGCATCGAGCAGAACTGCAGGTTGATGCCCTCGGCCGCGGCCTCGGTCGCGATCATGATCGTGCCCTCGGTGCGGAAGTACTCCACGAGTGCCTTGCGACGATCCACGGCGGCAATGCCGGTAATCAGGTCGCCACCCTGGTTGGCCTTGAGCCACGCCTGGTAGATCGCGGTCTGCTCCGGCCCGTTGTTCGAGCCGTTGAACAACACGAGCCCGTCGCCACGCCCAGCCTCACGCAGAGAACGAGCGATGTACTCCTGCGTCTTCGTCGAGTCGGTGAAGATGATGGCCTTCTGGGGAGCGCCCAGCTCGCGGAGCCGCTCGAACCCCAGGTCGAGTGCCTCAGCGAGCTTGACGGCCTTCTGGTTCTCCGTGATCGAGCGGGCGAGCGCGGCGTAGTCACGCAGCTCGGCAACCTCAGCGCGCATTGCCTCCAGCAGCGATTCGTCAAGCGGCAACGACGAGGGACGGGAAGCGGGGCCGGTTCCCTCGATCTCCTCGGCCTCCTCCAACTCGTCGCTGGTGATCTCATCGTCGACCGCGAAGTCGGCTGCCACGAGGCCACCACGGCCATCACGGCGCTGTCCGGCCGCGACCTCCTCCGCCAGACGGTTGGCGATGTTCTCCAGCGTGCTTGCGACCGCATAGGTCGACGAGCCGAGGCGCTTACGGATGATCAGGGCAGAGAGGTGACGCTGACTCCCGGCAAAGGCGAACAACTCATCACGTTGTAGGTAGTCGTTCACCAACTCGTAGAGCCGCGCCTCGTCCGGCGACGGGGTGAACTCGACGGTCAGGGGCAGGCGCTTGGTGAAGTGAATGTACTTGTCGGCGTCGCGCCGCAGCGTGCGCTTCGAGACGGTTGCTACACGCTCCACCAGGTCGTCATCGCCGCCCAGGTCGCGGTTGTTGACGTACCGCTCGCGGAACGCATCAAGCGAGTAGAAGTAGCTCGGGTCGAAGATCGACACCAGCCCGTATAGCTCCTCGAGCTTGTTCTGGAGCGGCGTCGCTGTCAGCAGCACCGTCTTGTGCGCACCTGTCACGATGTGCGCCACGGCGCCAGCGGCCTTCGTTTTACCCGTCCAGTAGTTGCGTAGCCGGTGCGCCTCGTCCGCGACCAGGAGATCCCACGCCTTCAGCAGCGAGGTCTCGTGGCGGAGCGCGAACTCGTAGGAACAGATCAGCACCTGTGCCGAGCGTGCGCCTGCTGCAGCAAGCAGCGAGTCCTTCGACTTCGGATCGAGGATGACAGACGGGATGAGGAACTTCTCGTAGAGCTCCTGCTGCCACTGCTGTCGCAGGCTAGACGGGGCAACGATCAGGATGCTGCGGCGGCGCTCGGCCCAGTACTGCGAGATGACGATGCCCGCCTCGATCGTCTTGCCGAGGCCGACCTCGTCGGCGAGGATCACGCCCGGCAGGAACGGCGTCTGTAACGCGAACAGCGCCGCATCGATCTGGTGCGGCTTCGGCTCCACCTTCGCGTCGAACAGCAGGCCGGCGAGCTTGCCGACGTGGTCGTTGGCGTAGCTGCGCTGCAGCTCGTGCGCGTAGTACTTCGCCTGGTAGTTCGTAAGCGCTGGCGTCATTTGCTCGCTACTCTCGCTCGCGACACGTGAAAGCACTCCCAGACTGCTAAGGCCCCGCTCAGCAGGGTCAGACTAGCGCAGCGGCTGGCGGCTAGGACATGCTCGGTTGGCGTAGCGTTCACCGTGTTTGCCATAAAGGGTCAGAAGCCAGGATCCGCACCTCGGCGAGACACATCGCTATTGTCTATGCAGTTCTTGCGCCACGGGGGTCAGCACATGTCCAAGTACACAGTCCATCAGCACTCGGTCGAGACTCTCCTCTCCTGGGTCAAGTCCGGGCAGGTCGCCATCCCCGAGATGCAACGCCCCTTCGTGTGGGACTCCACGAAGGTCCGAGACCTTCTGGATTCGCTCTACAACGGCTTCCCGATCGGGTACCTCATCACCTGGCAGAGCACCGACGTGGGCTTGAAGGACGGAACTACCTCGGCCTTTCGGCAGATCCTTATCGACGGTCAGCAGCGCATCACGGCGATGACCGCCGCCCTCGTCGGCCAGGAGGTCGTCGACTAGAACTACCGACGCAAGCGGATCAAGATCGCCTTCAACCCCATCACAGAGCAGTTCGCGACACAGACACCGATCCTGGATCGCGACCCCGCCTGGATCTCGGACGTCGCCGAGTTCCTCAACTCGTCATCAATGCTGTCGGCAGCCCGAAAATACATGGACGCGAACGAAGGCCTAGATTCGGATGCCGTAGAAAAGGCACTCGAACGCCTCGCCGGCATCCGCCAAGCCCAAGTTGGCATCATCACACTTGCTGAGGATCTCGACATTGAGACCGTCACCGAGATATTCATCCGCATCAACTCCAAGGGTGTGGCGCTCAGCAGTGCTGACTTCGCCATGAGCAAGATTGCCAGCCACGGACAGATCGGCAGCGACCTGCGTAAGCTCATCGACTACTTCTGCCATCTGGCAGTCGCGCCGCACGTATACACCGATATCGAGAAGCACGACACCGCCTTCGCGGCATCCGGGTATCTAAAGTCAATTGCTTGGCTGAAGAACGACAACTCAGACCTCTATGACCCGACCTACACCGACGTCATCCGCGTTGCGGGAATCAAGGAGTTCTCACGTGGGAAGGTCGCCGCGCTCGTGAGTGTGCTGTCGGGACGCGACTTCGAAACCCGCACCTTCAGCGAGGAACTCGCAGTCGAGTCGTTCAAGCGCCTCGAAAGCGTGTTGCTCGAGATCGTGAATCAGTACAACTTTCAGCAGTTCACCCTCACGATCAAGTCGGCCGGCTTCATCGCCCCTCGCCTGATCAGTTCGAAGAACGCCCTCAACTTCGCCTACGCGCTGTATCTCAAGCTTCGTTCCGAGCGGACGCTGAATGAGGGGCAGATCAAGTTCGTTGTTCGTCGCTGGTTCGTGATGTCGGTGCTGACTGGCCGGTACACCGGCAGCTTCGAGACCGCATTCGAGGCCGACATCCGTCGGATCAACGAGATCGGCGCCCTGCAGGCGCTGAGCGACATCGAATCGTCGCAGTTGGCTGACACCTTCTGGGATGTTGGCCTTCCGATGGAGATGGAGTCCTCGTCGGTGCGGAGTCCCTACTTCCTCGCATTCCTTGCGGCGCAAATCCAGACCCAGGCGCGTGGGTTCTTGTCCAAGAACGTGACGGTCTCGAGCATGGTCGAAGAAGTCGGCGACATCCATCACGTCATACCGAAGAACTACCTCGTTTCGAACGGGGTGAACGACCGCGGTGACTATAACCAGATTGCCAACTTCGCGCTGACTGAGACACCGATCAACATCTCGATCAAGGACGCCGACCCCGCCGACTACATGGCGCGTGTCGATCAGCAGGTCGCCGATGGGGTGCTTCGGCTGGGCGAGATCATGTCAGAGGTCGAGTTGGATGCCAACCTGCGCGCGAACGCGATCCCTGCGAGCATCCGCACGACCACGGCAGAGGCTTACGGCGCGTTTCTCAAGGAGCGGCGGGCGCTGATGGCCCAGGTAATTCGGGACTACTACTTCTCGTTGTAGTTGTAGCGCAGGCTCGGCGTTGCGCGCTCGGGAGCGTCATTGACTACCCAGAATTGCTGCGCGGGGTTGCCGAACGCGGGCGATCGCGAGTTGGATGATGTCACACTCGGCGCAACACGCACGCCAACGCTCGGCCTTGCGTACAGGTCTGAACGGCCGGAAAGGACAACATGACCGACAGTTCAGAAGAGACCGAACCGCTCACAGAAGAGATCTCCGGACGCAAGTTCGAGTCGCTGAAGAAGCTTGCACGAAACAACTACGGTCGGTTCGCGATGCAAGTGCAGCACTTGAGTGAAGACGTGCAGAAGAAGCTCATCGATCAGCTTCCTGAGTTCCGTCAACTCGCAGGTGGTGCCCTCGACTCGTTGGACAAGAGCTTCCAGGCGTTCCTGAAGTCGGCGGACGACGGCGACCGGCAGGTGCACGACGCTTACCGCGAGCAGCGCGCAATCCTCGACGAGATGCTGAAGCAGCCCAATCTCTCCCTAGATGACAAGCTTCGCATCAACGCCGAGATCGGCAAGACCGTCGAAGGACAGCACCGCCTGAACTCGGAGGCGAAGGCGGCAAAGACGGGCGCCTATGTCAAGACGATTCTGGGAGGAGCAGCGATCATCGGCGTCGTGGTTGTCGCTATCACTGGCGGCAAGTTTGGGTTCGACCAGGGCAACCCGAAGGCCTGACATCGGTCACGCGCCGCCAAAACGAAAGCCGTCAAAGTGATCCGCGAGCAGACCTTCGGACCTCTGTATACAAGCCCTACAGCCGCCGCTGACGGATCCCCGCGCTGCCGCCGAACACTTCGTAGGCCTGGTCGAAGATCAGATCAACGATCGCGGTGATGTCGGCATCCGTCGTGCTCGCTCGCTCGAAGGCGTATGACGGAGCTTCGGCGCCGCGTGGGACGAGCCAGATCGATCGCGAATCCACGAGCAGACCCGGAACGTCCATCTCGTCCATGCAGGCGCGGACCTGGCGGAAGTCGGGCGACGTCATCCAGTCGCCACCGACGGGTCGCCGCAGCGAGAGCTTCACTTCGACCGCCGCGAGCGGAACCCCATCGCACAGGATGGCGTAGTCGACGATTCGGCGCGCCAATCGGAACTGCCGCTCGGGTACCAACACAGGGAGCGGAACGCGGGCGTCGCCTCGATGCTCATTGACGAATCCAAGAAGCGGGTCGACGATGTAGTCCTCGACCCGCGCCTCGACCGCAAGCATCCCCGCGGGAATGCTCGCCCACGTGGGGAGATCGATGTCGACGATTGCGGGAAGCTCCGCAGGACCCTCGGGAACCTGGGCGATCCGGTCGATGAGTCCCTGCTCCTCGGCCCTTGCCGCCGTGAAGGTGAGCCGTCCGATCGCGTGAGGCGAGAGGTACTTTCCCCCTTTGCCGCGAAGGAGCAGGTGTCCACCAGTTGCAGCCTTGAGTTCCTCGTAGGCGATCGGCTCTATCTCGACCAGCGGCGTCAGGTAACACCACCACTGATTCGGGTCGAACTCGTCATCAGGCGAGCGCTCGACCCCTGTCTCAAGGAACGGGCGCGATGCGATCCGCGCGACGAAGCAAGCCGCCTTTCGCGGCGCAACGAAATAGACCAGCGCCAGGTCACCGACGTCGGAGTTCTTCGGCGCCGTCCATTGCAGGTCGTAGACCCCAACACCTCCCTTCTCTCGGGAGTCGTCGAGTTCTTCGGGTTCCGGATAGGACGCCTCTGACCCGATGAAGATCCACGCTGCACGAGGTCGCTCGTCGGTCGGATCGCCGACGTCGAGGTACCCTGCACGCGGCGGCTCTGCAATGCCACCGCTGTCCCAGGCATCCGCGAAGGCGCTCACATCGCTCGCGATGCCCATGAGCTGCAGATTGTCCACCGAGCGCTCGAAACGGAGGCGCGGCCATACTGTGACCCCGTCCAGATCGTCGGCTGCATGGCCCAAGGCCAAGACACTGGCGTAAGGCAAGGGCTGACGGTTGAACCAGTCCTCGATCGAAGCGTCGCTGAGCGCATTCTCATGAGCCGGCTCATAGAACAGAACCGAGATCCGGACGCGCGACTCCCCCCCTTGGAGTCGCGCGACGAAGACGCCGTCCCACCCGTCGAACACGACGGACGTGGCATCCCACTCGATATCGGCGTCGTCACGCGCGAAATTCGCGACAATACCTTCGAGGGCCGGATGTCGCTGCCCCTGAATCCAAGTACTGGAAACGCTCATGACAGTGCTCTCCTCCGACGGTCGATAGCCTGTCTTCTTGCTATCGGGTCAGCGGCGGAGGGTCTCTGTCAGTTTCGGGAACAGTCGGTAATCGCCGCGTTTCGTATCAGTCCCGCGGCGTTTCAGGGATGACGAACTCGGAGACCTGGAGCGACAACCGCGTTCTCGGCCAGCTACGCGAGTCTCCGAACTCGCCGCCTGACGCGACCATGGCCACAACCGCTGACGCGTCGAGCACCACGAGCGCGGATGCCGCGCCGTCGGCATCCGTTGTCACCGGCGCCCCTCGTGGACAGCGGCGAGGATGTCGTCCGCTGTCAGGGCGAGATTCATTCGGGCGGCGACTCGCGCACGTGCCGCTGAGTCGGCCGCGCTCGGGGTGCTCGCGATGCGTACGAACTCCTCGCTCAGGAACTCCTGAAGCGACCTGCCCGACCGCGCCGCGCGGGTAGCGAGCTCGTCGCGCACCTCATCGGGGACGTTGCGGATCGTGATGGTCACCGGCATAGCGCCAGGGTGGGAATACCCACGAAACCAGGGCGTGTCCGGGAGGTATGCCAGAGTATGGGTGTCTGGGGAATCGACGTCGCATCCGCGCAGCCGTGAGTGGTGATTCCCGAATACGTCGCGAGACGAGGGATCGATGTCAGAGTTCGAGCCGCGGGCAGTAATCGAGAGCGCTCTCAGCGTGCTGGTGGACGGGCTTGAGCCGGTCGTCCGTGCTCGTTTCGCCAAGGTGGCACCTCAGGTCCCCGAGTGGACAGAGATCATCGCAGTGAAGGACCGTCAGAGCGGGCGCTACGTCGATCGCTACAACACGCGCGACCTATCGATCTTGCTACGAGCGATGACTGAGAGCTTCGGCGCCCTCGGCTATCCGTTCTCCGGAATCCTCAACCGCCAGTCTTCGAATTGTGCAAGCGAGCTGCGCGATGTCCGCAACCGCTGGGCACACAACGAAGAGTTCTCAGTTGCGGAGGTGTATCGCGCGCTGGACTCAGCGGGGATCCTGCTGCGAGCTGTCGGCGCGGATGAGGCGGCTGCACGACTCGCGCCCCTCGCAGCGATCACACTCTTGGCTCTCACACCGGAGCCAGCGGTGACATCGTCCTCAGGCACCGACACGACCCATCCGGATCCCGAGCCGATCGACGCTACGGACAGACCATCGACTGATGGTCCGCGCGGCCAGGCCACGATCGATGTCTCGACAGTTCCCGTCGTCAGCTACGTGCATGCACGAAATGGTGTGCCCCTCCTCGATGAGATCACTATCAACTACACCGGTACCGATATCGACGCGGCATCGGTCGAGATCGAAGTGGTGGGTGAGCTCGGACCGCTGAGCGATCCCCACGTCGTCATCGCCCGACTCACCAATGCTGCCGCGACGATCATCCGCGGCCCGGAGCTGAGACTCGACACGGCCCGTATGGCAGACCTGCAGCACCCGACCTTAGGCAGCATCTGTGTCACCGTCCGTGACGAGGCCGGTCGCCTGCTCGCCTCGCGCGATTCCGACATCAAGATTCTCGCTGCCAGCCAGTGGCTCGCCGAGCCACTGCAACTCAGTCTCGAGCTGCTGCCGGGATTCGTGCAACCACAGGCGGCAGCGATTGCACCACTGCTCGTCGAGGCATCCGACCGTCTTCGAACGAGTACCGGCAGGCCAGATCTCGACGGATATCAGTCCGCTTCGAAGGAACGCGTGGACAAGACCGCGGAGGCGATCTACGACGCGATGCGCGCGCGAGACATCCGATACTCGGAGCCGCCCGCGAGTTGGGGACTCGTCGGGCAGAAGGTCCGCACTCCTGCGGATGTGCTCAACGGACGGCTCGGCACCTGCCTCGATACAACTGTGACCCTCGCAGCTGCACTAGAGGAGGCGGGGATCAATTCGACGCTCTGGCTGTTCGAGGGGCACATCTTCCTCGGCTATTGGCGGGTGGACGGCAGTCTCAGCGCTCCGGCCGACGTCGATGCGAGCGAAGCGATCAGTCACGTCGGTGAAGGGCTCGAACTGATTGAAACCACGAAGCTGACCGGCGGAGACGCATCCTTGGCTTTCGCGGATGCGCGCCGTGCCGCGCACGCACTGCTCAGCCACGAGACGCCGATCGGTGTCATTGATATTCGGGCGGCGCGCAGCGCACGCGTGTTCCCCTTGCCCAGCCGAACCGTCAACGAGGACGGCACCGTCGAGGTGCGCGAGTACGCCGTGCCGAGCATGGTGGACGGGTTGGAGTACGTCCCGAACGCATCAGCGATCGCCGGTGGCACTGCGCGCACACTCCCCCCGCGAATCTCTCAGTGGAAGAACGCACTGTTGGACCTTTCGCTGCGCAATCGCCTCATCAACTACACAGGCTCGAGCGGCTTCCCGATCGCCGTTGCTGATCAGTCACTGCCTGTATTCGAAGACATGGTCAACGCCGGAACATCAATCACACTGATCCCCGGTGATCGGATCCCACAGGTCGACCGCGCTCGCGGGCTCCAGTCGGCTGCACAGCTTCCCGCAGCGACGCTCTCCGCGCAGTTGACCGAGCGTAAGTCGGCCTTCATCGGAATCACGGACGCGACATATACAAGCCGTCTGCGCGCCCTCGCTTACAAAGCCAAGACGATCGTCGAAGAGACCGGAGCGAATAACCTGTACCTCGCCTTCGGCATGCTGCGGTGGACGTTCAACGACCGCGAGCTGCGCTCCCCACTCGTCCTCGTCCCTGTCACTCTCGAAGCTGCAGGCCGCGGGCAGAGCTTCCGCATCTCACTCGACGATGCCGGCGAGTCGACGCCGAACTACTGCCTGCTCGAGAAGCTCCGTCAGACATTCGGGCTGCAGATCCCCGGGCTCGCCAACCCGGCGAAGGATGACTCAGGCATTGACCTGCCTGCGGCCTTCGGGGCGACCCGGCAGGCACTGGCGAAAGAACGTCTCCCCTTCCAGGTGGAAGACACCGTCGATCTCGCGATCTTCCAGTTCGCGAAGTATCGCCTCTGGAAGGACCTCGACGAGCACTGGGAGAGCTTGGCCGGGAACCCGCTCGTCACACACCTCATCCACACCCCGACTTCTGCGTTTTCGGACCCGGTCGCGGCCGTCGAATCGATCGACCTCGATGCGCTCGGCAACGCCGTGCCCGTGCCTGCTGACTCATCCCAGCTCGAAGCGGTCGCGGACGCAGCCGCGGGGCGCACTTTCGTGCTCGAAGGCCCTCCCGGAACCGGGAAATCCCAGACGATCACGAACATCGTCGCCAACACGCTCGCTCAAGGAAAGCGGGTGCTGTTCGTCGCTGAGAAACGTGCCGCGCTGGATGTCGTCAAGCAGCGCCTCGATGCGGTGGGCCTCTCCCCCTTCGCCCTGGATCTGCACGACAAGGGTGCACGTCCCACCGCGATTCGCGCGCAGATCCGCGAGGCGATCGACGCGGCGGCCCACCCCGATGGAGCTTCCCTGAAAACGAACACCGAGACGGCCGCATCCAGCCGTGGCGCGCTGCGGCGCTACGCAGAGCGTCTCCATGACGCCAACTCCGCGGGGCTCTCGCTCTATGGGGCGCGGTCGCAGTTCCTCGCGTCCACTGAGGACGTCGATGCGCTCGAAGTCCCGGCAAGTCTGGTGTCCGGTCAAGCGGCGGAGAAGATCGATGAAATCCG
>MDTG01382525.1_pt1 | contig 16876 bp, 14 predicted proteins | sample 811421 | NCBI WGS metagenome assembly MDTG01 (sample SAMN05326645, study PRJNA326480) | marine metagenome | isolation source: seawater | place: Pacific Ocean: South East | collected 2011
ATGATAAGTCCTCAAAAAATATAAATTTTATTGATTATTATAATTATTTACCTTTATCATTAAAATTAGATGATACTGAAGAAAATTATAAGAAAAAATATATAGATACAACATTTAAAATATTTAAAAAATTATATAATTATTCTTTAAAAAAAAATAAAAAAATTGCTATTTCAATGAGCGCTGGACTTGATACGAGGTTAATTGTTTCTACACTAAGGGAGATTGGTGCAAATAATATAATCGGATTTAGCTATGGACTAAGAAATAATAGTGAAGCAAAAGCAGCTAAAAAATTATGTGACTACCTTAATATACCTTGGAAATTTTCTGAATTTTCAAATTATAAATTAAAAAAAATTATTTCATCTAATGATTTTATAAAATTTAGAAAAATAACAGATACATATTATTCAACTTCAGATTATAGTGACTATTTTGCTATAAAAGAATTGAATGAAAATAATTATTTAAAAAATAGTATAATTGTAAACGGGCATAGCGGAGATTTTATTGCTGGAGGCCATATGCTTAACGATTTTTACGAAAAAGAATATAAAAATGATTTTTTAAGAAATGGTGCTCGGGCAATAATTAAAAAACACTTTAGATTATGGCCAAATCTAGCTAATAGCAAAAATGATGAAATAATTGAAAATTTACTAGTCAATAGAATGAAAATGTTGAATGTCGAAATTAAAGATGAAAAGCAAATTTTTGGTATTCTTGAAAATATCCAACTTCAAGAAAGACAATCAAAACATTGTCTTAGCAGACAAAGAAATTATGAAAATTTCAATTTAAGTTGGGCGCTTCCATTATGGGATAATGAGTATTTAAGTTTTTGGGATAAAATTCCTTTTAATCTAAAATTAAATAAAAAATTTTATAAGGATACTCTTATAAATAAAAATATTTCAAAAGTCTGGAAAGGTAATAAATGGATAAACTTAAACTCAAATATAAAAATAAATCCTTGGTATTTGAAAATTTTTAGAAATTTTATAAAAATATTTTTTATTTTTTCAAAAAAAAATTGGAAATTATTTGATAAAAAATATTTTTTGTATTGGATAGATAATTTTTGTGGATTTGCTCCAATAAAATATAGTATTGTAGCAAAAGATAAGAGATTATTTAGAGGTTCCTTGTCATGGGTCACAGATCTATATTTAAGAAATAAGAAATTAAATAAATTTAATAAATAATTTTAGAAAAAATTTTTTGATCAATATTTGATCCACAAATTGGAAGAATAACACTATCATATTTTGAAATAATTTTTTTATATTTTAAAAAGAATGCAGCTGTTAATGCGCCAGCTCCTTCGGACTTAATATTAAAATTTTTAAATAAATATTTAATTGATTTTTTAATATCGGATTCAGAAACATGGGATACAATATTTATATTTTGTAGAAGGTAACTATAATTTATTTTTGGTATTTTTCTGACGGACGCACCTTCTGCAATACTTTTTTTAAAATTTGGTTTATCTCTTTTTGTAAATTTATAAAATAATTTACAAAAATTTTTTGGCTCTACAACAGCTACATCAATTTTTTTATTGATGTATTTTAAAATTTTTATTCCAGGTGTAGCTAAACTACCACTTCCCAACGGGTAGACTGCTAAAATTTTTTTTTCTAAAAAAAATCTATCTTTTAATTCTATATTTTCTAAAGCCTCAAGTGTAAGAGAAGCATTACCATAAAATATTTCTTTACTACAAACATCAATAAATTTTACTTTATTTTTTTTTGAATATTTTTTGGCCTTTTCTTTTGCATCGTCATATGTATTACCTGTAGCGTCAATATCCGCCCCAAATTTTATTAACTTATCTATTTTATTTTTTGCAGTATTTTTTGAGACAAATACTTTACATTCAATTTTATATTTTTTTGATAGATAGCTAATGCTTAATCCAAAGTTACCAGTTGATGCAAGACAAATACTTTTGCAATTTGATTTTTTTAAATCATAGAATTTGCTTGTTGCACCTCTTATTTTATAGGATCCAAGAAATTGTTTTGTGTCATTAATCAAATAAATACTCGTCTTGTTGTAGAAAAACTTTTTTAGCTTAGATTTTTTAATTACTTTTTCAATTATTATCTGTCTCTTTTTAGACTTTAAATAAAATTCTTTATCTATACTAGATCTTTTGTTTGAAGTAAAAAAAATGCTCATTAATTAAATCTTATTTTTTAAAAAATTTATTTATTAAACTACATATTTTTTTTATTTCAGACCATTTCAAAAATGGATGCATTGGTATCGATAATATTTCATTTTTATATTTATCTGTAAAACCAAACTTAATTTTTGTAGGAACAAATTTTTTATATATTTTTAAATCAGAAATTGGTTTAGGATAGTGGATATTGGTTTGCACATTATTTTTTCGCAAATAGTTTATCAAATTTGATCTATATTTTGATGGGACCCTTATTACATAATTGTTATAAATAGACTTAAAATTTTTTTTTACAAATGGAAGTTTCACATTTGAAATTTTTGATAATTCTTTATTATAAATTTTTGCAATTTTAATTCTTTTATCATTCCATTTGTTAATTTTTTTTAATTTAATATTTAATATGCCTGCTTGAAGATTATCTAATCTTGAATTAATTCCATAAACATTATGTTGATGTTTTATCATGCCTCCATGGTTTGCATAAGATTTCATAAAAATAAATTTTTCCCTATTATTTGTACAAATTGCTCCACCATCACCAAAGCATCCTATTGGTTTCCCAGGAAAAAAGCTGAAAGTTGATATATCTCCAAAAGTACCAACATTTTTTTTTCCTATTTTTGCAAAATGAGCTTGTGCACAATCTTCAATTAAAAAAATTTTTTTTTTTTTACAAATTTGTTTTATTTTTTCCATATCTGATGGATTACCATATAAATGTACCGGTAAAATTAATTTAGTTTTATTGGTAATTTTTTTTATCAAATCTTTTACATTCATAGTAAAGGTTTCATCTTGATCTACAAAAACAGGTTTACAATTATTTGCAACAATTGCTTCCGCTGTGGAAATCCATCCATTACAAGTTGTAATTACTTCATCATTTCTCTTTAATTTAAGACTTTTAATTGCAATCATTAGTGCGTCAGTTCCATTACCAACTGTTACACAATATTTTGTACCAAGTTTTTTCGAGAAATTTTTAGCAAATTTCTTTACATTTTTACCATTAATAAAATCTGAATTTTTAATTGTATTTTTTATTGATTTATCTATTTCTTTTTTTTGTTTTAAATATTGTCTGTTTAAATCGTTTAAAAGAATCATAAAAACTAACTAACTTTTACTTCTTTATTTAATCTAGCTGATTTATATAAAGCATCTAAAGTTTTTAAACTATTCATCGCATCAATTGCCATTATTGCTTTGGTATTAAATTTTAAATTTGAAATTACTTTTTTATAAAATTCTAAATGTCCAAAACCGTAAACATTTTTAGGGTTTTGAAAAAATTTACTTTTTATAAGATCATTATTTTTTCCTTTAAAACTCCAATGCAAAATTTTATTCGCCGCAAAACCTCCTATTTCAACCATACCTTTTTCACCTAAAATTGAAATAGAGCCCTCAGTATCCTTTGGTCTTGTCGCTGTAGTGATTTCAATTGCACCTAAAGCTTTATTTTTAAATTTTAAAACAGCTACAGCAGTATCTTCCGCTTCTATTTTTACAAGCTGGGTTGCTGTTTTGGAAAAAACACTTTCCACTTCACCAACCAACCAGGTAAGTAAATCTATATGATGTATTCCTTGATTATTTAAGGCACCTCCATCATACTTCCAGGTTCCTCGCCATTTATCTAAATCATAATATTTTTGTGTTCTTGACCATCTAACTCTTACAGTAGCAAGGACAATTTTTCCAAATTTTTTTTTATCTATAGTTTCTTTTAAAATCTTTATGGGCAAATTATATCTATTTTGCATTACTGCAAATATTTTAATTTTATTTTGTTTTGAAATTTTAATAACTTTAGATAACTGATTACTATTCATACATATTGGTTTTTCTACAATTATGTGTTTTTTAAATTTTGATATTTGTTTAATATGCCTAAAATGATTGCCACTTTCCGTTAAAATAGTAACAACATCTATTTTTTCATTTCTTATCATTTTATTTAAGTTTTTATAAATTTTAATTTTTTTCGGTATTTTAAATTTGTTTAGTTTGCTTTTATCTTTTTCACATATTGCAACTATTTCTGCATTATTAATTTTTTTAGAATTTAATACATTGAAATGTTTATTTGCAATTCTTCCAAATCCAAGAAAAGCAAATTTAATTTTATTTTTCATAATTTAAAATATATATATTCTACCAGTAATACTTTAAACAAAATAAATGAATATTGGAATTTTAACTTATAATAAGTTTCATCAAAAATCATATGAGATTTTAGCTGGTCTAAAAAGTAAGAAATACAAAAAAATAGTTTTGATTTATTCAAATATTAAAAAATTTAAAAAAAGAGACGTTTTTTTTAAACATAGACCTAATCAATTTAAAGATATTAGTATTTTTGAGATCGCTAAAAAATTTAATTTAAAAGCTATCTCAATTAAAAATAAAAAATGCTTTGAAAATTTAGATATTGTTTTAATTGGTGGGTCACAATTAATACCAAAAAATAGGATAAAGAAAAATTTAATATTAAATTGTCATTCTGGCTTGATACCCCAGACGAGAGGTTTGGATAGTTTTAAGTGGGCAATTATGAGAAATCAATTGGTTGGTAACACTCTACATTATATAAATAATGATATAGATTTAGGAACTGTAATACACAATAGTCTCACCAAATGTCATCCAAAAGATAACCTAAAGCAATTTGCAAGTAGACATTATAAAAATGAAGTAAATTTGTTGATTAATTTTGAAAAATACTTGATGCGAGGTAAAATTATGAAACTTAAAAAATATCCACCAACAATGCGAATGCCCTTAAAAATAGAAAAAAACTTAATCAATCAATTTAGAAATAGTTGGAAGCAAAAATATATTAATGATTAATACACTTCATATTGATATTGAGGGAGGATTTGGAGGTTCTTCAATAAGCTTATTTAATTTAATATCACTGATTGATAAAAAAAAATTTAAACCTCACGCTATAGTAAAAATAAAAGGTCCTATTTATAAAAAATATAAATCAATTAAAATAGATGTAACTCATTTACCCTATATATATTCATTTATTCCAAAACCGAATGGAGTTAACAATTTAAAACTTTTAATATATTCACTAAAAGATATCTTAAAATTACCAATTGGTTTAATTCAAATATTAAACTTGATAAAAAAAAAAAATATTGATGTAATTCATTTAAATTTTGAAGGTTTATTTTTGCTTGGTTTTTTTTTAAAATTATTCTCAAAAAAAAAAATTATTACACATTTTAGAAGCACAATACCCAAAGATAGTATTCTTCATAGTTTAATTTGTAAAATTATTATTTTTCTTTCAGATAAAATTATATTTATTAATGATTATGAAAAAAAAAGATTTATAAAAAAATTTAAAAAATTAAAATCATGTTCGAGTATTTATAATTTTTCTTCAATTAGATTGAGTAAAAAAAAAATTAATAGAAAAAGAATTATTTATTTAGGAAATATCTCATTTTTCAAAGGTGTTGATAGGCTTTTGCCAGTAGCAAAATTATTATCTAAATTAGGCGTTAAAGAAAAAATATTAATTTATGGATTACCTCGTGGAGAGAAGAAGTTTTTTAAAAGTTTAAAAACAAAAATAAAAAAATTGAAATTGGAAAATATTAAGATTATGGGTCGAACTAGTGATCCAGAAAAAATTATTAAATCATCATTGTTATTACTTAGACCCAGCAGATGGAATGATCCATGGGGTAGGGATATAATTGACTCAATACATGCCTTAACTCCCTGTATATCAACAGGATCTAGTAATGAATTGGTAGAAAATGGATATAATGGCTATTTAGTTAAAGATTTTGAACCAAAAAAAGTATCGAATATTATATATATGATATTAAAAAATAAAAATCTTTGGAAAAAATTGAGCTTAAATCAAAAAAAAATTTTAAATAAAAGATTTAATAAAAAAAACAGATTAAACAAAATTGAAAATATATTTAAATTAAAATGAGAATATTTCATAAGATTGGAAGACCAAAAATTAATTCAAAATATATTCTTAATTTCTTTTTTAATATATTTGCTCAATTTTTTCCAAAAATAGTTCTAAAAAAAATAATGGAACATAAATTTATGGATTTTGGAATGGAAATTACAAATATTTGTAATGCTAATTGTACTTTTTGTGCATATAGATATCAAAAAAAGAAAAAAAAAGTTTTAGATTTTAAAAATTTTAAAAAAATTATAAATCAATACTCTGAATTAGGTGGTGGTCCTTTAGGATTAACACCGACAGTTGGTGATCCCCTTGTTGATCCTGAAATTTTAGAAAAAATAAAATATGCTAGGTCAAAAAAAAATATTACTTCTATTTTTTTATATACCAATGGTATTTTAATAAATAAATTTGGATTTAAAAACCTATTAGATTCTGGGTTGAGTAGACTAGCAATTTCTACATATGTTGGGAGTAGTGAAGGATATTTAAAATACTATCAAAAAAATCAATATAATACTGTGATAAATAATATTATTGAAATTTCAAAGCTTTCAAAAATAGAAAATTATAAATGTAAAATTACTCTACATCTAAGGGTTGAAAGTGAAAAAATATGGAAAGATACAGAAGATTACAAGCGCATTTCTGAATATGTAAATGAAGAGAATATTAGCTATCTAACCTCTTATGACTCTTGGTCAGGTAAAATTACAATAGATGATTTGCCAATTGGATGCACTATTTCAAAATCAATATCATTAGATCAAAAAATTAAATCAGGCCCATGTTTTGAATTGTACAGAAGATTAAATGTTTTAGAAGATTTAAAAGTTGGAGCATGTGTATGTGTAGACTTAGAAAGTGAAATTAATGTTGGTTCATTAGAAAAAAATAATTTAGAGGAGATTTGGAATGGAAAAAAAATTAAACAAATTAGAAATGACTGGAATAAAGGAAAACTACCAGAGGTCTGTAAATTATGTACTAGATATGATCCAATAGATAATTTTATATTAAAAAATAAAAGTGAGATATTAAAAAGACCAATTCAGAGATTTTTAAAATTATTTAATTATTAAAAAAATATTTTTTTTAGATAAAATTTATGAAAAAAAAAATTGTTTTTGTTATGCCAAATTTATCTGGTGGAGGTGCAGAAAAAGCAATGAGTCAATTAGCTGAAAATTTGAATAGAAATAAATATCAGATTATATTTATAATTTTTAATAAGCACAATCAAATATATTTAAAAAAAACAAAAATAAAAATTATTAAATTAGATACACAAAAAATATCTTATGGAATATTTAAATTCATTAGTTCTATTAAAAAGATTAACCCCGAAATCATAATTAGTTCTGTTAGCCATTTAAATTTATTTATATCTTTAATTAAATTTGCACTTCCCAAAAAAACTAAATTAATTTTAAGAGAAAGTAATTTCATTTCAAATACCCTCAGATTGCAGGATAAAAGCTTCATAATGAGGATTTTTTACAATTTTTTTTATAATAATTGTGACAAATGCTTATCTTTTTCTAAAAATCATAAAAAAGATATTTTAAAAAACACAAACATGGATAAAAATAAAATTGTTATAATTCCAAATCTAGTAAACACCAAAATAATTAAAAAACTTTCAAAATATAAAATAGAAAAAAAATATAAAAAATATTTTAAAAATAAGACGAAAAAGTTCATAATTGTTGGATCTCTATCTTATCAAAAAGGAATAGATATTATTTTAAATTCTTTGAAATATTGTAAGAAAAATTTTTTAATTAATATTTTAGGTGAAGGTTCAGAATATTTGAAATTAAAAAAAATTATTTATTCAAATAATTTAGCTAAAAAAGTAAATATAATACCTTTTAAAAAAAATCCATTCCCATTTATCAAAATATCTGATTTTCTAATTTTATCATCGAGGTTTGAAGGTATGTCCAATGTTGTTTTAGAAACATTATCGCTAGATAAGCAAATTATTTACTTTAATAACCCTGGTGCCTCAACTGATCTATTAAAAAAGATATCTAAAAACTTAATGTTAAGATCAGCTAAAAAAAAAATATATTGCCAATGTACTAGATAATATCAAAGTAATAAATAAAAATTCGAATGAACAAATTCTTAAAAAATTTCAAATAAAAGTGATCACTAGAAAATATGAAAAAATTATCGATGACCTACTTTAAAAAAAATAAAATAAAAAAAATTATTTTAATTTTATATAAAACTTTTAATTCTTTAAATGTTTATTTTAATTCAATTTTTAAAACCTTTAAAAAAAAAAAAATAAGAGTTTATTATGGTGGCTCTATAGTTGGAAATATTGGTGGGACTTTAGTTAAGTTAAAACGGTTAACAGCTTATTTTAAAAACCATAGAATTAATTTTAATTCTGTTTATCTATTAAGCAATTCAATTTATTTAAGCAAAAATGCGTTAAAATTTATTAACAAATCGAATATTCCTATTATTCATAATCAAAATGGAGTATTTTATAAGGGTTGGTATGGTGAAGGATGGGAAGAAAAAAATAAGTTAATGTCTTTCCAGTATCATTTAGCCGATTATGTATTTTATCAAAGTAATTTTTCAAAATATTGCTCTGAAAAATTTTTAGGAAAAAGAGAAGGCTATGGTGAAATTTTATATAATGCTGTAGATAATAATTTTTTTAAACCATATAAAAAAAAATTACTTGGAACAGAATTAAAAATTTTAGTTAGTGGCAAATATCAAGAGCATCTTTATTACAGTGTAGAATTTTCAATACATGTTTTGAGTCAATTAATAACTAACAAAATAAAAGCTAATATAGAATTTGCAGGATTTTACCCATCTTCAGTTATTAAAAAAATTTTCACCTTAGCCAGAAGTTTAAATATTGAGGATAAAATAAAATTTTCAGGAACATATAAACAAGATGATGCAAATTTAGTATATAATTCAGCAGACATTTATTTTTATTTTGTGCATCAATCAAACTGTCCAAACAGTGTAATCGAAGCTATGTCTTGTGGTCTCCCAATATTATCCACAAACACTGGTGGTTTACCTGAAATTGTAGGTAATCATTCTGGTGTTTGTTTGGAAACTCAGCGAAGTTGGGACAAACCATTCTTGCCAAATTTAAATGAAGCCTTAAATGGTATAAAAAAAATAATTATTAATTATAGTGATTATTCAAATAATAGTATTAATAAAGTTGCAAAAGATCACAATATAAATATCTGGATAAAAAAACATGAAGAAATATTTAATAAACTGATATGAAAATTTTAATTACAGGATGTGTTGGATTTATTGGATTTCATTTGTCAAAAAAATTAGTTTTAAATGGACATACTGTTATAGGAATAGACTCTATTAATAATTATTATGACACAAAAATTAAATTTGATAGACTAAAGATTTTAAAGAATGTTTCTAACAAATTTATATTTAAAAAAGGTGATATTAGCAATTCCTCATTTGTAGAGAAAATATTTAAAAAATTTAAAATTGATCAGGTTGTCAATTTGGCTGCACAAGCTGGAGTGAGGTACAGTATTAAAAATCCAAAGGCATATCTAGAAAGTAATTTGATAGGTTTTTTTAATATACTAGATTGTTCTAATAGATATAAAGTTAACCATTTAATTTACGCAAGTACTAGCAGCGTTTATGGAAACAACTCTAAACTTCCATTTAAAGAAAGTAGACATGCTGATCATCCAATACAATTTTATGCTGCAACAAAAAGATCTAATGAACTGATGGCTCATAGCTATAGTTCTTTGTATAAATTACCAACGACAGGATTAAGGTTTTTTACAGTTTATGGCCCCTGGGGAAGACCTGATATGGCATTGTTCATTTTTACAAAAAATATTTTAGAAGGAAAAAAAATAGATTTATTTAATTACGGTAACCATATTAGAGACTTTACTTATGTAGATGATATTGTTGAGCCAATCTTGAGATTAATTAATAAACCAATAAATTTAAAAAATAAAAAAATTAAATTAACCGATCCCTCTGAGAGTTCAGCGCCTTTTAAAATATATAATATTGGGAATAATGATCCAAAAAAATTAATGCAGTTTGTAAGAGCAATAGAAAAAAAACTTGAAATAAAAGCAAAAATAAATTTTAAACCTCTTCAAAAGGGAGATGTTTACGAAACATACGCTGATACAAGTAAATTGCTACTAGCCACAAAATATAAATCAAAAACAAGTATGGAAAAAGGTATCGGAAATTTTGTAGATTGGTTTAGAGATTACTATAAATGTTGAAAAACTTTTTAATAACCGGAGGATCAGGTTTCATAGGTTCTCACTTTGTTGAACTTTTATTATCAAATAATAAAAGAATAATAAATATCGATATAAAAAAAGATAAATTTTTAAAAATTAAAAATAAAAATTATAAATTTGTTCAAGGCAATATTTGTAATTATAAATTTTTAGATAAAATAATTAATAAAAAGATCGATTGCATAGTAAATTTTGCAGCTCAAACGCATGTTGATAGATCAATTGATTTTCCAAAGGATTTTGTTCAAAATAATATTTTAGGTACTTTTAACATTCTTGAAATTTTAAGAAAAAAAAAATTAAGACCTATTTTTACACAAATTTCTACTGATGAAGTTTTTGGAAGTTTAAAAAGTTCTCAAAAAAGTTTTAATGAAAATAGTTTAATAAAACCCAATAGTCCTTACTCAGCATCTAAGGCTAGCGCTGATCATCTAGTTAGGTCCTACAACAAAACATTTAATTTTAAAACAATCATCACTCATTCATCTAATAATTTTGGAGAAAGACAACATCCAGAAAAACTAATTCCACTTTCAATAATGCAACTTTTGAATAAAAAAAAAATTCCAATTTATGGAAATGGTAAAAATATAAGAGATTGGATATATGTGAAAGATAATTGCAAATGTATTTATAAAATTATTAATAAAAAAAAGTTTGGAACATCTTATTTAGTAGGTTCAAAAAATGAACTTTCAAATATAAAAATAGCAAAAATAATTGTTAATTCATTCAAAAACATTTCAAAGCAAGAAGTGTTAGGAAATGGAATAAAATTTGTCAAAGACAGAAAAGGTCATGATTTTAGATACGCAATCAATAATAAAAAGCTAAAAGATCTAATTAAATTTAATTTTTCAAATTTTGATAAAAAAATTAAGGAAACAATTATTCACTACATAGAGAATTATAAATATTATAAAAAAGAATTAAATAAAAAATGGCTAAAAGAAAAGATTAATAATAATTAAACTAAAAACTTATTATATTACAATAAAGAGTTAAATATATTATATATGACCAATTATGTTATTAAATAAAACAGGAATAAAAATATTTATTTTGTATTTGTTAATTTTTTTATCATCTTATCCATTTGTATATGATTTTACTGATAAAAAGATTACTCAATATAATGATAAAGAGCTAGTAGACAGATACAATGTCACATTAACTATTAAATATAATTCATTAAATAATAAATTTACAAAAATAGAAGAATTTGTAAGTGATTTAAACAACGAAATTTACATTAAAAGAAGAAATTTAAAAGTATCAAACCCAGATATTTATCGGGGGATAATAAAAAATGATGATAACGTACAAATTGGAAGTTCAGGCAACTTTTTAGTTTTAATTAATTTATCAGAAATTTATTTTCAAGTACCATATCAGTCAATGAAAGAAATCGTTGATATAAAGACTTCAACTGAAAATATGAAAAATCAAGATAATAAATTTTGCAAAGAAATAAAATCAATAAATACCAAAACACTTGAGATTGATTCGTTCCACTTTACTGTAGTTGCTGATATTGAGCAAGTTGCGGGCGATAATGATATTAAAGATGCACTAATTCCTTTTAAAAAATGTTTTGAATACATTATGATTAGCAAACAAAAAATTATGATTGAATATTTAAAAAATTTTTATTTGATCTCTAGTAATAAAAAAGATCAAGTGTTAGATCAATATATAAATCAAAATTCGGGTGCTTTATTTCCAGAAAACAAAAAAACATACCTCAAAAAACAAATTTCAATTATTCCTGAATTATTTTTTAGTGATTTAGAAAAAAATTTTTTTATTATAAAGTATACTGGTCCATATAATTTAAATCGAGTTTCAAAGTATGCTAGAACCTTTAATATTTATTCAATTTCAATAGTTTTATCTTTATTAATAAGTTTTTTAGTATCTTATCCAATTTATTTCTTTAGAAACATAATTAAATTATTAAAATAATTTTTATAAATAATATTATAAATAATTTAAAAATATGTGTGGTATTTCAGGAATTTATTCAAAAAATAATGATATCGAAAATTTATTAAATAGCTTTAATCAAAGTTTAAATAACAGAGGTCCTGATAATTCTTCATATTTTGTATCAAAAAAAAATTATTTTGGAATGTCTCATACAAGACTTTCTATACTTGATTTATCAGATAATGGTAGTCAGCCGATGCATGATCATTCTGGAGATTGGGTGATAAGTTTTAATGGTGAAATATATAATCATTTAGAAATTAGAGATAAAATTTTAAAAAAATTGAATAACATTAAAATTGAATGGAAAGGTTTTAGTGATACCGAAACTATTTTAATGGCAAATTTTATCTTTGGTTTTGAAGAAATGCTTAAAATTCTAGATGGCATGTTTGCTTTTGCGTTATACAATAAAAAATTAAATAAGCTTTTCATAGCAAGAGATAGACTTGGTGAAAAACCAGTTTATTATTATTTCAAAGATGGAAAATTTATATTTGGTTCTGATTTATCAATTTTTAAAAAGGTTAAGAATATTTCATTAAATATTAATGAAAAAATTTTACCTTCATATATTGAAAAAGGCTATATAAAAGCGCCTTATTCTATATACAAAGATATTTATAAATTAGAACCAGGTCATTTTATAGAGTTAGAAAATAATTTTTCTAATATAAAAAAAAAAAAATATTGGAATATAGAAAGTATAATAATATCTAATACACGCAATAGGAGTTCCATTCAAAAAACATTTAATGAAGAAAAAATAGAATTAAAAAAACTTTTAGAAAAAACAGTTATCAAGCAAACAATTTCAGACGTTCAAATAGGATGTTTTCTATCAGGAGGCATTGACTCGTCATTAATAAGTTCAATTCTTCAAAATAATACAAAAAAAAAAATTAAAACATTTACTGTTGGTTTTGATGATAAGAACTTTGATGAATCTAACCAAGCAAAAAAAATTAGTCAACATCTTAATACAGATCATTACGAATATTTTTTTTCTAAAAATGATCTATGCGATACAGTTCAAAATTTAAGTTCAATTTATAGTGAGCCATTTGCTGATAGTAGTCAATTACCGACTCATTTAATTTCAAAACTTATGAAAAAAGAAGCGAAAGTAATTTTATCAGGAGATGGAGGCGATGAACTTTTTGGTGGTTACAATAGATATATATATTTAAATAAAATTAAATTTTTTTCAAAAAGGATACCGACACCTATTAAGAAAAAGTTTTTATTATTATTAAAATTTTTGCCATTATCATTTTTAGATAAATTTTTTTCTTTCTTAGGTGTAAAAAAATTTGAGTATAAATTAAATAAATTTATTAATTTTATTAATTCTGAAAGTTTAAATGAATTATACAATAAAATGACTGCAATAAATTCAAACTCTGAATTTTTTTTACATGAGAACATAGTTAAAAATATTTTGAAAATTGATGATTTCAAATTTCCTAATTTGCTAACAGATGAGGAAAAATTTATGTATTTAGATCAAACTTCTTATTTACCAGATGATATACTTTGCAAGGTTGATCGAGCTACTATGCACAATAGTATTGAAAGTAGAGCACCATTATTAGATCATAAATTAGTAGAACATTCTTGGAAAATACCCATTAATTATAAAATTAGAAAAAATGAAGGAAAGTATATTTTAAGAGAAATTCTAAAAGATTATTTACCGAAAAAACTAATATCACCAGCCAAATCTGGATTTGGTGTACCAATTGATGACTTGTTAAGAGGCAATCTCAAAACTTGGGCTGATGACATTATTAATTCCACAGAAAAATTTGACCATATTATTAATAATGAAAATTTAAAAAACATTTGGTCCCAACATAAATTAAAAAAGATAAATGTAGGGGAGAAATTATGGCCAACTTTAATTTTAAAAGATTGGTTAATAAATCAATAATATGATGAAATTATTAATGATTGATACTTCTTATTCTCTTGAAGATATTAAAAATAAAAAGCTATACCAAGCAATATATTCAAGAGATCTAGGTGGTTTTTTTAAAAAGGTAATATCTATTCATCCTTTCGCTAGTTTAGTGACGGGAAAAAAATGGGGTACAAAATACGGAAAATATAAAAAATATAAATTAAATTCTAGGCACACATTTATAGAAGGGAAAATAGGAAGATTTTCATTTTTAAGTTTTATTCCAATAATAAATTTTTTATTATCACAAATTGAATTATTTTTTTTTCTTAAAAAAATAATATTAAATGAAAAAATCAGTTTTATTAAATCAAGTGATCCCCTTTACAATTCATTGTTTGCTTATTTATTGTCAAGATCTACTAAAATCCCTTTTTTAGTAAGAGTAAGTGGAAATTTAGATAAAATATATAAAGATACAAAAAAACCTATAATGGAAAAGTTATTTTTTTTTAGATTTATTGAAAAAATTGTTGAAAGGTTTGTATTTAAAAATGCAAATTTTGTAATTGCTCCTAATACCGATAATCTAAAATATGCTTTTAAAAATGGATTAAAAAAAAACAAAGGTGAAATTGTACGATATGGATCCTTAATACATAAAAGACATTTAATTCATCCAAAATTTAGAAAAAATAATAATTTTTTTAAAAAAGAGTTAAATATTGATAAAAAATATAAAATATTAATTTATGTTGGTCGATTGGAGTATGTGAAAAGAGTAATGGACTTAATACCAATTTATAAAAACATCAAAACCCAGTTTGTTAAATTGCTCATAATTGGCTCAGGTTCACTAGAGAATAAGATTAAAAAAAAGATTAAAGTAAATAATTTAGAAAATGATATTTTATTATTAGGTGAGAAAGATCAAAATTGGTTATCTAAAGGATTGCCAAACTGCTCTTGCTTTATAGCAACACACACAGGCAGAGCACTTGCTGAAGCTTCATTCGCTGGATTACCAGTAGCCGGATATGATATTGATTGGCACTCAGAAATAATTGAACATAATTTTAATGGTTTATTGACCAAACCAGGGTATAAAAAAAATCTATCGAAATTGATTGATCAAATAATAAATGACAGAAATTTATCCAGAAAGTTTTCTAATAATATAAGATTAAAAGCAGAATATTTACTTGCACCAAAAAAAATTGAAAAAATTGAAATTCAATGTTTCAAAAAAATATAGCCAGATTAAAAATAATATGAATAAATTAACTTTTTATCGTGATTTAATATATAAACCAATTAAATCTATATTTTATAAATGACCGTTCACTTATACAGTTTAATTTTTTTTTTAATTACTTGCAGCTATATATTTTCTAAAAAATTTTTAGATGATCCAGAAGTACTAAAAATTTCAATATATATGTCATGTTTATTAATATTGATTTCTGGTTTTAGATGGAAAGTAGGAGGTGATTGGGATGCTTATTATCAAATTGCCTTAGACTCCTCTTTTAATAATTTAAGTTTTAGGTGGAGTTTTATTTATAGATTAATAAATGTATTATCTAGCAAATTATTTTTAGGTATATATGGAGTAAATTTAATAGTAACTGCATTATTTTTTTATGCACTTTATAAAATTGCAAAAACTTTAAATTTCGATTTTTTTTTTATTAATTATTATTTCTTTTTCTTTAGTTTACTTTACAGGGATTATGGGATTTGTAAGACAATCAGTTGCATTAAGTTTTTTAATTTTATTCACATGTCATCTGACAAAAGGTAATTACAAAATATCATTAATATATTATTTTTGTGCATTAACAACTCATAGCTCTGTAATTATTTTTGCGCCAATCTTAATTTATGTATTAAGAGGTTATAAATATCTTATTTTTTTAATTTTAGTTGCAATATTAATTTTTATTTATTTGAATATATCCATTATAACTAGCAATATTAATCAATTTCTAAATATTGGGGATATGGTATCGGCAGGAATTAGATTAAGATTAATTCCTCTTATGATTTGTAGTTTTATTTTTATTTTTTTTTCAAAAAAAATATTAACTAAATCAAAAGATTTAAATTATTTTATTATTTATAATTTTATTTTAATTATAATACTTAATAGTGCATTTATATTATTACCATTTTTAAGTGCTGTAATAGATAGATTTAATTTCTTTTTTTTTATTTTTCAAATAATCATAATAGGTCGTTTTTTTTTAGTAATTGAAAAAAATAATAGTGACAGTTATTTAATAAACGCATCATTTGTTGGTATTTTTTACTTTACAATATTTTATATATGGCTTGTATTTGGCCATTATTCAGTTTTTTGGCAGCAATATAATTTTTTAAATGAATAAAAATATTAATAATAGAAATATAATTATTTTGTCATCTGTTGATTGGGCGACTCATAGGCAACTTCATCATGAGTTAACTGATTATTTTATAAAAAAAAACAATAGAATTCTTTTTGTTGAAAATAC
>MDTG01179554.1_pt1 | contig 16875 bp, 18 predicted proteins | sample 811421 | NCBI WGS metagenome assembly MDTG01 (sample SAMN05326645, study PRJNA326480) | marine metagenome | isolation source: seawater | place: Pacific Ocean: South East | collected 2011
AAAGTACCATCGGCGCAGAAAGGCTTGACTTCCGAGTTCGGAATGGGATCGGGTATTACCCTTTCGCAATAACTACCAGGCAGAGAATAAGTATATCATTATTATTTTTTGTAAAGTTATAAATTGATCTTTTTAATACTTTTTTTTCTACTCCACAAAAATAGACCTACAGGAATATGGAAAATTATATTTAACCAATTATTGAATATATTACCAGTAGGAGCCAATGGCCAAATTGTGATTAAAATTGCTGCTAACATACATATTTCAAAATCATTAAAAAGAGCTTTTTTTTGAAAAACTAATCGAATGTGTTTGAATGTATAAAATAAAAAAATACAAAAAAAGGTTGAGAAATAAATAAATCCGAGAATACCTGTTTCTGATAATAATTGAATATAAGAATTGTGAGGATGAGTAGAACAAGATGCTGCAGACACTCTATATTTAGATTCTTTACATTTAATTCTAAAATTCTTTACACCTACTCCAAAAAAAATATTATCTTTAAACATCCTCAGAGCTGTAACGAAATGTTCTGTATGATGTGCTGAAAAAACTACTATTTTTTGTTTTTGCAAAGTTAAATCTAACTCTAGACCTTCTTTTTGTCCTTGAGTAATAAGTCCTAAATCATAAGATTGTTGTATTCTTTCAAATGTAAGATCTTCATAAATTTTTAGACTTTTATTTAAATCTTCAAAAGATAATTGAAGCTTACTTATATCTGTATTTTCATCAATCTTTGAAATACCTTCAAGTTTTTTTGGATTGCCAATGCCCAGTTCAGATAATGTTAAATCTAACATTCTGTGTTTTAAATTTGGGCTAATTAACAAAGTCAATGCAAGAAAAAAAACAGAGAATATAAATATAAAGATTCTAATTTTTTTTAATATACTAACTAAAAAAAATATAAAGCCAGATGATAATATAAAATAGAAAAAAGCTGTCCTTTCACCACTTATAAATATTAACGACTCTAATAATAAATAAAAAATAAAAAAATATATAAATAAGTTTTTTTTAATTTTCTGCATATAAATTAAGATAAAAATACCTGCAAGTATAGGTAACAACCTTGATACATAGCTACCAAGTATTAACTCATCTCCAAAAAAACTACTTACACGTGGACCATCTGCAAGTTCAAATCCTAAAAGGTTTTTTTCAAAAGTAAATTGAATAAAGCCATCTATTAATAGAATAATCATACATATTAATAATGAGAAAAAAAAATAACGTAATATTTTAATATTATGTTCCAATAAATAAACAATTGCAAAAACAAACAATCCAAATCGAATATGAAAAAAAGATATTCTTAATGAATCTAAATTTTGATTCTGGAATAAACTATTTAAAATTAGATATATCCAAAATACTACAAAAATTTTGAATAAATTATTATTTAAAAAATTAAATTCTTTTCTTTTAATTATTTGGATAAAAAAAATTATTGCAATTAATGAGACAGCGAGATCACTTAAAAAAGGACCAGTAATTAATAATACGGGTAAGAGTATAAAAAGGATTGATTGAACATTTATTAAATAATTTTTTTTACTTAAAAAAAGTTTGGTAGACATATTTACGTAAAATTTTAAAATTTATAATCATAATTAATTACATTGATTATAAAATTAATAAAAGTAATATATTTAATTATCTGATAAGATTACAAATCAATGATAAAATACTTTAAAAATTTAATAGAATTTTTTTTATCAATATTTAATTTGGCAATTTTTAGGACATCAGGTCCTATAAGAACTGAGCTATACAAGCAATTTTTTGAAAAATTAAAAATTTTTGATACCGGGCATAAACTGATTAGAGTTGGTCCAGAGTCTGATGGTGGGTATGTCTTGCCAGACATTCTTGATCAAATTGATTATTGTTTTTCTCCTGGAGTGGGGCATACATGTGAGTTTGAAAAACAGATCAGTGCCAAAAATATCGAATGTTTTTTAGCTGATAAGAGCATTGACTCACCACCTGATAAAAATTTTAAATTTAATTTTATAAAAAAAAATTTAAATAGCTTCACAGATGACTCAAATATTACTTTAGATTTTTGGGTAAACAACTGTACGAAAGACAACTCGAATTTATTACTCCAAATGGATATAGAAGGAGGCGAAATAGATGTAATATTAAACTCATCGTTTGAAACTCTAAATAAATTTAAAATAATATTAATTGAATTTCATGACTTTGATTTTTTAAAAACAATGTTTGGTATTAGAATCTTGAGTAATGTTTTCAATAAGCTAAATAAAAATTTTTCCATTTGCCATATCCATCCAAATAATTGTTGTGGGTATACTAGATTTGCAAATTACAAAATACCAAAAGTTATGGAATTTACATTAATTCGAAATGATTTAATATTAGATAAAAAAAAAACTTTAAATAAATTGCCACTCGTAATTGATAAAAAAAACTATCCCGATAAAAAGGAAGTATATTTATCTGATATTTTTTTTTAATATGTTAATACAAAGAAAAAACTGCCCCATCTGTAATAGTGAAAACTTAAAACTATTAAAAGATAAAATTGATAATCAAACAATTATAAAATTTTTAGAAAATTATTATCAAAAAAAATTACCTGATGAAATTTCTAATAATTATAAATACAAAATTTTAAAATGTAATAAATGCTCACTAAAGTTCCAGAAATTTGTATGTGATGAAAAATTATCCTTTTTATTATACGAGGAAATAATAGACAAAAACGATAGCTATAATAAAAAAAAAAATTTATCTTACAAAGATTTTCAAGAATATATTTATGATATGAATTTAATTAGTTCACTGTATAAAAAAAAATCAAAAGACATAAAAATTTTAGAGTTTGGAAGTGGTTGGGGTTTTTGGTCAAGACTGGCAAAAAGCTTAAATTATGATATTGAAGGAATTGAAATTTCAGAATCAAGAATAAATTTTTCAAAAGATTTTAAGATCAATATTTTTAAGCAAATTGATCAGAATAAAAGATATGATTTTATATATTCTAATCAAGTATTTGAACATCTTACTTTTCCAAACGTTGAATTTTCTAAATTAGTCTCAGTTCTTAAAAAAAATTCTTATCTTTTAATAAAAGTTCCATCATCGTTTTTGCATGAGGAAAAAGAAATCATAAAAAAATATGCTTTTAAAAATGTTCTCTTTCCACTTGAACACATTAATTTGTATAATAAAAAAGTTTTTAGATTTTTAGCAAAAAAATATGACCTTGAAATATGTAATTATAATGTTCTCAAAACAAAAAGTTTATATGGACTAAATCTATTTTTAAAAAATTTAGTCACAAATAGTTATGTATTATTTAAAAAAAAATATTAAATCTTGTAGTCAAAGTTTTCTACAAGTTCATTGATAATTTTTTCAGTATTATATTTTTGTTTCCATTTAGGATAATGCTTCTTAAACTTTGATAGATTTGAAATATACCAAATATGGTCACCCACTCTCGGTGTCCTCAAAAATTTTTTTCTAATTTTTATATTTGCAATTTTTTCTACATAATTTAAAGCTTCTAAGATTGAACAGTTTGAATATCGGCCACCACCAATATTATAAACTTCACCTCTCTTAGGTCTTTTGTAAAATTCCCAAAAACAATTTATTAAATCATAACTATGTAAATTATCTCTAACTTGTTTTCCTTTATAACCAATCAAAGAATATTTTTTTTCTGTTAAAGATAATCTTACTAAATAAGATAAAAAACCGTGTAGCTTCGCACCACTATGATTTGGACCAGTAATACAACCTCCTCTAAAACAAACGGTTTTTAAACCAACATTTTTTCCATACTCTTGTACAATTAAGTCTGCATAAGTTTTTGAAACTCCAAAAAAACTATGTGTACAATTATCAATAGAAAGGTTTTCCTTTATCCCTCTGTAGAATTTATCTCTTTTACTCAACTCCCATCTAGTTTTTGTTTCTCTAAAATTTAATCTGTTCGGGTTATCACCGTAGACTTTATTTGTTGACATAAAAATAAAAGGTGCATCTGGACAAAAATTTTTTGTTAACTCTAATAAATTTAATGTCCCTTGGGCGTTTACATCAAAATCGATTTGAGGGTTATTCTTTCCATAATCGTGTGAAGGTTGTGCTGCACAATGGATTATAAGAGAAATATTTTTTTTATATTTTTTAAATAATTTATTTAAACTCTCAAAATTCCGAATATCTAAATGAAAATTTTTAAAGTTTTTATTTAATTTTAGTAATCTGTTTTTTACCCATAGTGTTGATCCCTCTTTTCCAAAAAAAAACTTTCTGAGATTATTATCAATTCCAATGACGTCAAAACCTTTATCACAAAAAAAACTTACAGCTTCTGATCCAACAAGACCTGTTGACCCTGTTATTATTACTAAGGACATATGCTAAATTTTTTTTTGATATATAAACAAAACATAATTTATTGTTACAATCTTAAATTTGATAATTGTTTTTTTGTTTCTTCATGAATTCTTTTATCATCAATTTTTAAAAGCTGACAAACTTTACTGTTATCCAATGTTCTCGATTTTATCAAGTTTTTATCCTCTCTGACGTTTACAGGAAGTTTATGATTAAAAATAGTATTTAATACTTCAATTACTGAAACTCCATATTTAGAACCAATATTATAAATATTATAATTTTCAGAGTTAATTATCTTATCTAATATTAAATTTAGATGACTAATTGTGATAAAGTCTTTAACACTTTCAAGACTTATATCAAAATTAATTTCTTTTTTATGATTCCAATTGTTTTTTAATTGTGAAAAAAAAGAAAATTTTGAAAAATTATTATCAGAAAAAACACTAGAAATTCTAAATATTTGATAAAATGAAGTTCTTTCAAATATAAGTTTTTCAATACTTAATTTGTTTTCTGCATAATGTGAGTCGGGCAATAAATCATCTTCTTCTTTGCAATTTAAAATATATGGATAAACTTTTTGAGTAGAAAAATAAACTATCTTTTTTTTTATAAATTTATCAAGTAATTTTTTTTCAAATAAAAAATCACTTTCTTTTTTTTTTTTATATCCCGGTGGAAATGAAATTAATATTAATTTATCAAATCTGTTTAAATCTAAATCTTTTATATCTTGATGAGAAACTTTAATGCTATTTTTTAAATTCAAGTTTTTTGATAAAAAACTATTTTTTCCAACGATTAAACTTTTCATTTTTTTACAACACCAATATATTTTTTCTTATATTTTAAGATATAAAAATCTTTCCTTTCAATAAGATCTTTTTTTTTAACAAAACTTAAAAATGCTAAATTATCTGAAATATCATCTGAAATAAAATATCCTCCCTTTTTTAAAAGTGACCATAAAATTTCGTAGGATCTTTTTCTTCCATAATAAGATTTATCACTATCATAATGTATTAAATCAAATTTAGTATTTTTTTTTTTAATTTTTCTTAAACCTTGAAAATCAGGAAGTTTGTATAGATGCCATTTATCTTTTAATGAATTTGGTACTGCAGAACCCACATAATTGAAGTTATTTTTTTTAACATATGGCATATCGATAGAAAATAAAAAACCATTTTTTTTACTTAAAAAAAAAAGAAAAACTAATGATGACCAACCTAATGCAACCCCTGTTTCTAAGATAAAAGTTTTTTTTGAAATAAACTTATTACATATACTATAGAGTAAATTTAAATCAGCTTCACCACCAAAATTTTTAATTATTTTTTTGTTTTTTTTTAAACTATCTAAATAATTTTTTTTTTTTTTAAAATCTAAACTTTTAATACCCTCTTTTTTAAAAAAAGAATTATGACTAGAAAACTTCAATTTTTTTAAATTAAAAGATTTTCTGTGTTCACTAAAAACAACCTCTTTGATTTTGTTATTTATTAAAAAAAAAAGATTTGGGATATATCTAAAATTAGATAAATACCATACAACAATCTTAAAATAGTTAATTATTTTCATGCTAATACTCAATTTTTTTTAAGAGCTTATCATTCAATAATTCATGGCTAAAATCTTCTTTCCATTTGTTATACAAAAATTCACCATATTCATTTGCTACTTTATTATTTTGTAATAAAAAATTTATTGAATTTAACCAATCAAATTTATTATAAGCTATAAAATTTTTATACTTATCTGAAAGAAACAATGTTGACGAAATTGTAGGGTCAGTGACAATTGGCACTTTAAATTGTGAAAAGACCAAATGTCTTCCTAAATTTGAGTTTTCCTTAAATCTTAAAATGTATTCATTTTTTAATTCAGTAAAATGTTTAATAAAATTTATAAAATTTAAAAAACTTAAAATACTACGATTTTCAGGGAGCAATTGTGGCACTATACCAATATCTGCTTTTGACAAAACTTCCTTAATGACAGAATGTGAATGCTGATGATGAATAATACTTATATTTGAAGTTTCATTTAAGTTTTTAATCTTTTTCCTATTCAAATCATAAATTAAATGTATCTCAATTTTTTTTTTACTTTTTAAATTCTCAATAATATAATTAAGCTTATTTTTGAATAATCTTATATGTTTACCATTTCCGTGATAAACTAATCTTATTATTGAATCATCTGATTTTTTTTTATCAAAATAATCATATTGATATACTGGTGGATAAATAATAGATGGTTTATTATATTTTGAAAAAAAAAGTTTAGTTTCAAAACTATTTAAAATCAAAAAATCAAAATTTTCAATTTCATTAAAATGTGCAGTTCTAGGTTCAACTAAAATAAATTTAGACTTACTTTTAAACTTAGCCATGTTAAATTTTTTATTGTACCCTGTGTGTAAAAAAATAAACTTATAATGTCCTTCTAATATTTTTTTTTCGTCAAAATCAAAATCCAAATTATAATTCTTTAATTTTGAGAAAGATTGGCAATAAAATTTATAAGCAGGTGAATTTTTATTTGCTCCAAAAAACAAAATATTATTTTTTTTAGTCATTATATTTATTAATTTTCAAACAAAATTCCTTTATCTTTTTTATAGAAAAATATGGAGCAATTGGTAGGCTTATTATAGTTTTATGAATTTCTTCAGTAATAGGAAAAAATTTATTGTGAAAATATTCTCTTAAAGCTTTTTGTTTATGTGGTGGTAATGGATAGTGAAAATTAAAAGGAATTTTATGTTTTTTTAAATATGATACAAATTTCTCTCTTTTTTTAACTCTTATAGGATAAATATGAAAAACATTATAAAAATTATCTATCTTAGGTTTTTTAAACTTGGGGCTTAGAAATTTTTCGTATGTACTCGCAATTAAAATTTTCTTCTTATTTATCTCATTTAAATTTTTAAGTTTTTCTAAAAGAAATGCCGCTTGAATTTCATCCATTCTGTTATTAAATCCAACATAATCATTATAATATTTTTTATTTGATCCATAATTTTTTAAACTTTTAATTATATTTGATAATTTTTTTGAATTTGTTGTAATAATTCCTGCATCACCTATTGCTCCTAAATTTTTTCCAGGATAACAACTAAACACAGCTAAGTCGCCAAAAGAACCTACCATTTTTCTATTGATATGTGCTCCATGCGCTTGGGATGCATCTTCAATAATAAAAATTTTTTTTCTTTTAAAATAATTCAATTTTCTATTATCGACAGGTCTTCCATACAAATGGACTGGCATAATTGCTAAAGTATTTTTTGAAATTTTATTTTTTGCTAATTCTAAATTGATATTAAAATCATCTATATTTGGTTCTACAAGTATAGGTTTTAAGCCCGCATGAATAATTGAAAGAATTGATGCTATGTATGTATTTGCAGGAACTATGACTTCGTTTAAATATTTTTTTTTCTAATAAGTTTTAGTGCGTTTAAACCTAAGATTAAACCATCTAATCCATTTGATACATTAATTGAATAATTAACACCGATAAATTTTGAAAATTCTTTTTCCAACCGTTCTCCAAATGGTCCATTTATATATGTACCAGTTTTCAGTATTTTTTTTAAATTTCTCAAAAAATTGTTATTAAATGAGACGTTTGTTAGCGATAAATTCTCGTAAAATTTTAAACTTTTACTTATCATATAATCATAATTTCAATTAAATTATTTTTCTGTATAACACAAAAATCTAATTTAAATGAAATATATTTATTTTATCTCTCGATCCTGCAGATTACACAGAAAAATGAAAATGTCTTTCTATGAAGATAAGACTGCAGAAATATTATCTAAAATTAAAGGGGTAAAATGTTTAATTGTCTCTACTGCGCTTAAAAAAGATCAAAAAAAAATACTTAAAAAAAAAGTAAATGGGGTTCAATATCTATGCCTTCCAAATGATAGTCCAGAAGTTTTTAATTTAAAATTTTCAGAAATTCTAAGTAAACTTATTAATGATAAATCAAAAAATTATTTAATTTTTAATCAATTTTATCAATTAGATAAAGCTTTAATTGATTTTAAATTAGCAAATTTCATATATTCTGTTCATTGTCCATTTTCTGCAAATTTTTCTAATAGAAATAGTTTATTAATTAAAATAATTCAAAATTTAAAAAATTTTCCAATCCTGTTTATCAAATATCTACGTGAGTTAAGATCTATTAAACAACTTAAAGACAGAGAGAAATCATCTATTATTTATTCATCAAAATTTGTCAAAAATTATTATTGCAATAATATATTATATTTTCCTTATAGATCTACTCTTAAAAAAAAGGGCACGTTTATTCCACTATGTATAAAAAGAAAACAAAAATTTAAAATTAATAAATTTAAAAAATTAAAAGATACATTAAAAAAATATGAAATTAAAATTTGTTTTATTGGAAGAGTATCTATCTCAAAAGGAATAAATCATTTTTTAGAATTAACTGACATGTTTAAACAAAATAGTAAAGTAGCCTTTTATATCGGTGGAGCAACAGATTTTAATTTTAAAGAAAAAATTATAAAAATTAAAAAAAAAAATAAGCTCAAAAACTTAATTCTAAATCTTGATGGAATTGATAATGAGGATGTATGTAGTTTATATTCTCTTTTTGATATTAGCCTTCATTTGTCGAATGTACCTGAAGGGACTTCTTATTCAATTATGGAGTCTATGATTTCAAAGTGTATTCCAATAGCAAATTATTCACCAGAAATGATAAATAATTATGGATATGTTCTAGAAAATTTTAAATATTATGAAATTGAAAAAATCATAAATAACTTTCTAAAAGAAAAAGATTTAAAAAAAATTAAATTTAATTCATCTTTACATATTAAGAAAAATTATAATGAAAATATTATTGTTAAAAAATATAAAAATTTTCTATCGGTATAATTTCAAAAATTCTTTATAGTTGCTAATATAATCTTTTCTTTTATTATATTTTTGATCACAAAGAACTAAAAGTAAACAATTTTTTGTCATGTTTTTAAGTGTATGCCATACACCCTTTTTAACATAAATGGCCTTACTATTTTTTTTTATTCTTAATTTTTTCTTTTTCTTTCCATTATCTAATATTAATTCTGCAGACCCATTCAAACAAATTAAGATTTGTCTTGTTATTTTATGTGCATGATCTGCTCTTGTAAAATTTCTAAAGTTAGAATGGATATAAAAAATTCTCTTTATTTTGAAATTAAATTTTTCATCGTTTTCAAAGATCTCTATTATCCCCCTTTTATCCTTAACTTTTTTGATTTTAAAATTATTAAAAAACATTTTATATAGTCTAACAAATATAATAATTTATTTAAAATGCTATTAAAAAAACTCAATATAAGTAATAAAAAAAATTTTTTTTTATTAATCTTTTCAGCATTACTGTTTTCTTATTTCTTCACGTTAACTTTTATTAAACAAAAAAATATATCTTTTAATGAGTACGATATTTTAATCAATAATTCACTTGATAAGAAATATAATGTAATAAAAGGAGATATTTTAATAAAGATTTATGGTGATTTTTTTAATATAATTAAAAGTAATCAAAGATTTTCTTTATACCACAGATACCCGCATATTTTTGAATGGATAAATAAAGGTGTTCTTCATACCCAAAATAAAATCCAATTAAAAGATTTCATAATACAATATGAAAAAACTCTTAATACCTACAATCCTTATAAATGTTCGCGATATTCTATAGTACTACAAACTAAAGATTTTGAAGATTGTCTAATATATAAATCTCTCTGGCTAGATTTTAATGATACCAGAAAGTATGTTGATTTTTTTAATCAAAACATCACACTGAAGAAAGGTAAAAATATAGGTGTTAAATTTTTCTTTCTAAAGTGTTTCTCAATATGTTTAATTTTTTTCTTTTATGTTTTTTTGCTTTTAAAAAAGCAAATCAACAAAACATAATACAAAAAAGTTATAATTATTATCAAATAATAATATTTTATGTTAGCGAGCAGAAGATTAAATAGCAAAAAATAATATACGACTGAAAAAATAATATATCTTTTTTTTGAGATAAATTGTTTTGCCAAATGATGAATATGAAAATTGTCTGCTTTAAGAGGACTCCTTTTCAAGTATAATCTATAAAAGACTAATCTTATTAAATCTAGTGCTGGTATCAAAAGAATTAGCACTATTTCGTCTCCAAATATTTGGTAGGGTTTAAGAAAATTATATTTAATTAATATAATAGAAATTATTCCAGAAAAAAGCATCACACCATTGTCACCTAAATAAATTTTTTGTTTTAAATTTAGTAATAAAGATACAATTAATGGAATTATTAAATAACCAGAAAAAGACACGCTATGAAAAAAGAATAAATATGCTGATAAAAAAATATATAATATTAAAGATTGACCATCAATTCCATCAAACATGTTTAAAGTTAGTGTGATTGTAAAAATACAAAAAACTGTAAATATAATGTAAAAATTTTTAAGTTCAAAAATAAAATCATTACTAAAATAAAATTTTTTTATTAATCCATAATCTGTAAAATAAATGAAAAAAATGATTGTAAGTAGCATAAGAACTATTTTGGTTAATGCCTTTAGTTCTAATTTATCATCAAATAATCCAATAATCCAAAATATTGAGATAAATAAGATATTTAAAAAAAATTCATAAGAATTAATAAAAAAAATAGAGTCATTTTTATTTTGAAAATAAATGTATGAAAAAATTAATATAGAATTTAAATATAAAATTAATCCACCAGAAACAGAAATAGGATTTTTTTGTAATTTTCTTTTTTTATCTGGATAATCATAAATATTAAATTTAAGGTTTAAATAATCTATTTTAATAAAAATTATTAAATTCAAAAGAAATAATAAAAAATAAATCATTCTTTAAAGACTAAAATCAGAATTAATTTTTCCCATGTAAAGCCTATTTAAGTCTGCAAATACACTATTTTTTTTTTGGTGTTTTTTAAAAAAAGACTTTGAGTATTTTCTGAATTGATTATGAGACACAGCTATCAAAATTAAATCATATTTACCTTTGATCTTTTTTAATATTTTTAATTTCTTTATACCTAAATTACTTGTTACAGCAACAGGATCAAACAAATATGTTTCTTTAAAATTTCTTGAAAACTTTTTTGCTAATTCAATTGTTCTTGAATTACGAACGTCTCCACAATTTTCCTTAAATGTATAGCCAAGGATAAGTATTTTTGACTTATTTAAACTAATACCTTTTTTTATAAAAATTTTCTTAATTTCATTAAAAATGTAATTGTGCATATTATCATTAAGACTTCTTCCAGATAAGATCACTTGTGGTTTATAGTTATTTTTTTTAGATAAATAGGTTAAATAATAAGGATCAACACCAATACAATGTCCCCCTACTAAACCAGGAAAATATCTATGAAAATTCCATTTTGTCTCTGCAGCATCGAAAATTTGCTTACTATCAAGATTTAATTTATTAAAAATTATAGAAAATTCATTAAATAAAGCTATATTTAAGTCTCTTTGAGTATTTTCAATTATTTTGGCTGCTTCAGCTGTTCTAATATTTTGAACTTTATAAATTTTAGATTTAATTACTTTTTTATAAACAAAATTAATAATATTTAGACTTGTCTTTACATTAGAAGAAATAATTTTTGTAATATTACTTAATTTTCTTTTATTATCTCCTGGATTAACTCTTTCTGGAGAATATCCCAAGTAAAAGAAATTTTCTTTTTTTTTTATAAAATTTTTTTCTTCTAAGTCGTTGCCTGGACAATTTAGTTCATTTTTTTTTTTCAAATACTTTAGTGAGTAGCTTTCAGTAAGTCCTGGATAAACTGTGGATTCAAAAACTACTATCGATTTAGGTTTTAAAAATTTAGAAACAATTAATGATGCCTTTTTAACAAAACTAAGATTTGGCTTTTTATTAGAATAAATGGGTGTTGGAACTGTAATAATAAAGAAATTAATTTCTTTTAAATCCTCAATTTTATTTGAAAAAATTGTTTTACTTTTTTTTATCTGTTTTTTGCTGAATTCATTGTTTATATCTACTCCCTTATTTAGATTTAGAATTCTTTCTTTATTTGTATCAAAACCAATTGTTTCAAAATATTTTCCTAAAGATATAGCCAAGGGCAGACCAACATATCCTAGACCAATAACTGCAATTTTTAATTTCATTATTAATTAAGTATCTTCAAATATTCATTTATTATTTTTTTATCAGAATAATTTTTGACAATGAATTTTCGACAATTTTGTGACATACCTCTTATTATCTTTTGTTTAAGATTTGAAAATAAAATAATCTGACTTTTAAGAGAATTCTTACTTTTAGGTATTATTTTAAAGCCATTTTTACCTGAATTCAGTAATTCTCCACATCCAGGAGTATTACATGTAATTATTGGTCTTCCCATAGATAGTGCTTCCATTAAAGATCTGTTTAAACCCTCATTATAATAACTGGGTAAAACAACACATGTAGACTTTCTAATCAAGTTTCTAATATCTTTAACATTAAAATGAAAATCAACAAATTTTTTATATCTATTCAATTCAGATTTTGAAATTAAGCTTTTATCCTCATCATAATAATTACCGGCACTTATAAATTTTAAATCAGGTTTTATTTTTTTCAAATCTTTTGCTGCCTCACAAAATTCAATTATTCCTTTTGATGGTAGGTATCTTCCTAAAAATAAAAAGTTTTTTTTATTTTTTATTTTTGAATATTGATAAAAATCTATATCAATACCTGTTCCAGCCTTAATAAGTTTGAGTTTATTTTTATTTAAAACTTTTTTTTGCAAAAAAAGATTATAATTACTTTTGTTAACTAAAAAAATTCTAAGGATATTTTTATTAAAAATTTTTAAAATAAAAATATACAATAATGATAAAATGTTTTTTTTATCGTATAATCTCCCTAGACCGTCAAACGTATTGATTACTTTATAATTGTAAAAAAAAGATATTAAAGCTGAATACAGATTTGGTTTTAGTGTAAAACTAAAAATCATATTTGGATTTATTTTATTAATAATTCTAATAATCTTGATGATATTTCTTACTTCAAGAAAAATATTTTTTTTTAAAGAGTCGAAATTTAAATCAATAAATTTACAACCAATTTTTTTTACATATTTAGTTGTGTGATCTTTGTTACTTATTATATAAACTTTATATCCTTTCCTTATAAACTCTTTAAGAAAATTTCTTCTAAAGTTGTAGATAGACCAAGTTGAATTTGAAAAAAAAATTATATTCATTGAAAAGAAAATTTAAAAGGTATCCATAATACTTTTTGTGGTGAGTAATGTAACCATACAATATAAAAAGTTACATATATTCCCATTACTAAAGATATAAGTAATTTTCTCTGATAGTTGTCAAATTTATCTATTATTCTTGGTAAAATAATAAATTGTATTAAACCAAAAAAAACTCCAATTCTAGTTGAGGGTATAGGAAAAATTAAACTCATAGGTAACAAGAATAAACAAATAATTGAAATATAAAGATATAATTTATAATCCTTATATTGTCTCATGATTTTTAAGCTCAAAAAAAATAATACAGCTACAAGAAATGACATACCTGATCGCAAGATTGCTCCTTTTGAAGTATATGACTCAGGTACTTCTGTGATAAAATTTTTTAAATATACGGTATTTATTATCGAAACATAGTAAACAAGACCTAGAAACACGATTAGACCTAACAAAATTAATAAAATTTTTAGAGATTTTTTCTGAACTAAAGTAAAGAGCAAAATTGGTGCAAAAATAATAGCAAATTTTTGAGAGAGTATTGAAAGAATTAAAGATAAAAAAAGTAAAAAATGATTATTATTTTTGTAAAAATAAATTGAAAGAAAAATAAATCCTAATGACACCCCTTGTCTTAAATATCCCCATGAAACTGTAAAATAGAAATATGGTAAGGATAAAAATAAACATAACCAACTTGTTTTTTCATTTTTAATTAGTAAAAATAATCCTGTTAAATAAATTACAGCACAAAAAAAATTTACACCTTGAAATCCTAAATCAAGTTTAAAGGATATGAGTTCTATCAGTGAATAGAAGAGTTCATAATTAGGAAAACCTGAGGATTCAAAATCAAATAATAAGTCAATCGTATTATTATGATAATAATAATGCATGAATGTAAAGTTATAATCACCCTGATCAGAACCAATCTCATAACGAAAAGTTGACAAAAAAAGTAAAAATAAAAAAACTAATATCCAATATTGAGTACTATACCTCTGTGTTTGATTAGAGAAATATGCTATTAAAGAAGGTATTGTTAAAAAAACTAAATAACTGATCATTTACCAACCCAAATTGAGTTATATTTTTTTACCATCTTATCTATAAGAAAATTTTTTAAAATATATTTTCTTCCAGCTTTATTATGAGATTTTTTTTTAAGATAAAAATTATTAATTTTTTTCATTAAATCTATTGGCTTATTTTTTTTAAAAATTTTACCATAATTATTCAAAATTTTCCTGGAGTCACCTATGTCTGTTGATAAACAATAATTTTCACTCAACATTGCTTCTGCCAATACATTGGGGAAACCTTCATATCCTATACTAGGTAAAACAAATAAATCAATTGCATTATACATTTCATTTATTTTAACAGTAGGTTTTAAGATTATTATTTTTTTCTTATTAATTTGATACTCAGGTTGAGTAGTAATTTTTTTGATTTTATCCCCTATTAATAGCAGCTTAATATTTTTGTTTTTATTTAATAATAAATTGAAAGCAATAAGTAATGTTTTGTGATCTTTCTGAGGATGATATCTAGCAAAACATCCTATTAAAAAACAATTATTAGAAATTTTAAGATTATTTCTTAATATTTTTCTAATTCTTAAATTTTTTTTAAAATCTTTTGGATCAAATCCATTAAAAATTACTTTTATTTTTTTTTTTGAGTATCCAATTTCTAAATGTTGTTTTGCAACAGCTGTTGAGCAAGCTATTATTTTAAATGGAACGATGTTAGAAAAAAATGCACATATCTTTGATATAATAATTGTCGAATAGCTAGACCATTTTTTATCAGGAGAGGTATTTCTCAAATTCCAATAAAATTTTTTTTTTCTAAGAAAAATTTTTAAAAAAATTGAAATAAAATCTGCATGATACATCCATGACTGAATAATATCTGGATTATTTTTGTTTATAATGTTTAAAATTTTGGGTAGTTGTAAAAAAAAAAAATATTTATTCAATTCTACAATTGTTACTTTAGCTTTAATTTTTTTTAATTCCTTTAAATAAAAACCTCCACTGAAAGAAATTACATGATGAGTATTACCTTTATCGTGCTTAATAAGTTTAAATAATACATTTTCTGCACCACCACTTTTTAAACCTGAAATCAAATGCAATATTTGCATGTCATTTTAAAATTGATTTTTTTTCTAATAACTTTTTTATTTCTATTTTGAAATTTTTATTTTCTTTCCAGCCTAATTTCTTAATTTTTTTATCATCAATTTTATAGTCATAATCATTAAATGGTCTATCTTTTACAAATCTACACAAACTGGTCATTTTTTTTTTTGATAATTGAAAACATAATTTTACTAAATCATAAATCTGTATCCTAAAATTACCACCAATATTGTAGATCTCCCCTGTTTTAGATTTTTTAATTAATAGCTCAATTGCTGCACTAAGGTCATCCACATGCAGGAATCTTCTTATAGTCTTGCCCCTGCCATGGATTTTAAGAATTTTTTTATAGGAAATTGAATTTATGATTGCTGGAATTATTTTTTCAATATACTGCCTTTCACCATAAAGATTGTTAGGCCTTAAGATACAAATTGGTAATTTAAATGTTCCCATGTACGTTTGAGAAATTAAATCAGCACCTGCTTTAGATGCAGAGTATGGATTAGTTGGTTGTAACCTTGAATTTTCATTTTTATACGATTTTACAGACTCTCCATAAACTTCGTCAGTGCTTATTATTATAATTTTATAGGGCTTTTTAATTCGACATATTTCTAATAACTTATGTGTTCCAAGAGTATTTGTATTAGTAAAAATAAGAGAAGTTTCGAAAGAATTATCGACATGACTTTCAGCTGCAAAATGAACTACACAAGTATTTTTATCAATATTTTTTTTTAATCTCTTAATATCTAGGATATCTCCTATAATTATTTTATCTTTTTTTTTATTGAAAAATTTATTTACAAAAGCTTTATCAGCTGCATATGTCATCTTATCATAAATCACAATATTCTTCCATTTGTTGATTTGAGATTTATAAAAATGTTTACCAGCAAATCCTAGGCCACCGGTAATTAAAAGTTTTTTTCTATTCATTTTTGATATTTACTATTAGTAATTCGTTATATAAATAAAATAAATAATAAACAATGCATATTAAATTTATTTTACC
>MDTG01414833.1_pt1 | contig 16875 bp, 20 predicted proteins | sample 811421 | NCBI WGS metagenome assembly MDTG01 (sample SAMN05326645, study PRJNA326480) | marine metagenome | isolation source: seawater | place: Pacific Ocean: South East | collected 2011
TAATTAAAATTGTGATAATTTTTTCATCAATTTAGAATATAGTTCATCAATATTTTTATTATCTGATATTCTATATACTTGTTTAATCTTATTATTTTCAAACATCAACTTTCCATTTAAATGGTCAAGTTCATGTTGGAAAAGTTTTGACATAAATCCTGATAAGGGTTTTTTTATTTTTTCCCCTTCACCATTAAAATATCTTACTTTAATTTTATCGTATCTCTCTGCTATTAATCTTATTTCAGGTATACTCAAACAACCCTCTTCACCTTCTTGAATTGATTTTGTAGATGAATGATCTATTTGAGGATTAATATAAAACTCATAGTTATCTGCATTAGGATTACCAAACGTATTTTTAGTTTTTTCATTTTCTTCACTTTCATCATCATGCTTTAAGCCTATAAAAATTCGTTTATCATATCCAATTTGATTTGCAGCTATACCAGAGCAAGCAGTCGCTTGATAGGTGTCTAATAAATCTTTTTTAATTTTTTTAATATTTTCAGAATTTGGCTTTAAAACTTCTTTAGTTTTTTCTTTTAGAAATATAACATTATCTTTAATAATTTTATTTCCCTCCCACACTTCCACTAATTTTTTTATTGCCATAAGAATTTGTTTTAATTAAAGTTAAATTTAATACTATATTTTATATCATTTTCAACAAATAAACTTTAAAAATTAATGTCTAATAAAAAAAATAAGTATATTAAAATATTTGCAACAGGTGGAACTTTTGATAAAGAGTTTAATGAAATTAATGGAGAATTATATTTTAAAGAAACCAATCTTTTCAAACTATTGCAATTAGGTAGATCACAAATAGATGTTAAAATAGAAACCTTAATGATGATAGATAGCCTTATAATGTCTAATTCAGAAAGGCAGTATATTTTAGATAAATGTAAAAAAGAAAAAACTGAAAGAATTGTAATTACCCATGGTACAGATACAATGGTTGATACAGCTAAATATGTTGCTAATGAAATAAATGATAAAGTTATAATTTTTACAGGTGCGATGATTCCAATAAAATTTGGTAGTTCAGATGGTTTATTTAATTTAGGCAGTGCTCTTTCATTTGCTCAGATTCTCAGACCTGGTGTTTATATTACAATGAATGGACAATACTTTAATTATGATAACGTAATTAAAAATAAGCAGTTAGGTATTTTTGAAAAAATAAATAAATAATTTTATGGATACACTGAGTCATGCATTATGGGGGAAGGGTTTATTTGGATATAGAAAATATAGAGGATTCTCATTTTTATTTGGTTTAATTCCTGATATTTTATCATTTGGATTGTATTTTTTGTATAATCTTGTATCTAATCCGTTTAATTTAAAATTTGGAAAGCCTGAATTAGCTGAAATCCCATTATGGGTATTTTCACTATATAATTTTTCACATAGTCTTGTTATTGCATTAGTATTTATTTTTATTGCATACAAGTTAAATAAAGATTTTGCTTTTCCGATGCTTGCTTGGCCATTTCATATTTTATTGGATTTTTTTACTCATAGTACTCAATATTTTCCTACTCCCATATTATGGCCAATTTCGGATTATAGGTTTAATGGAATCCCTTGGTCTAACCCATATATATTAATCGGAAATGCAGCATGTATATGTATCTTATTTATTTATAGAAAAAAAATATTTAATAAATATTAAGGATACTGTAATGTTTAAGACAATTTTATATATATTTATATTTTTTTCATTGGTCATAGCATCTGAAAGACAAAACATTCTAGATGTATTAGAAAATTATAATGAGGCTTTTGGAAATTCTGATTATTCAGATATTGTTAATTATTTTGATTATCCCACATCTTTTAATCTTCAAGATAAAACAATTGTAGCATTTGGAAGGTTTAAATTAAAATTAATTTATAAAAAAATTAGAGGTGATTTACCAGATTATTATTCTTATAGTAAATGGGATGAGATAGATATTCAATTAATAGATGATAGCATTGCGATTGTTAATGCTAAATTTTCAAGGTATAAAAATGATGATACTATTTATGACTCAGGCGCAGCACAATATCATATGAGGCTTATAAGTAATGAATGGAAAATATTTTCTCTTACTCCATATGTTACAATTGAAACTTTAGATTAATAATTATTAAAAAGAATATGATGCTGACATTCTAGTCATAGTAATATTGTGGTCACTATTACCGCTATAATATCCATAGTAATAGTATTCTGGTATTCCTATCTCTCCATTATTAATAGTATATGAAAAAGATATATTATCAAAAGAGAGCTCAATCCCATACATAAAACCTCCTGAAATATCTACATTATAATAATCATCATCAAAATTTAATTCTGGGAAAGTATACCCTAGTTTTCCAAAGCATGATAAATTTTCATCTTCCATAAATTTATATTTACCATAAATTGTTAGCAGTGCTAAGCTAGCATTAGAGTCGTCAAGATCAGTTGGGAATAGATACTCTATTCCATAATATGTTTTATTATCATCATTAGCAGGTGATTCAAATCCTATAAAAAATCCCATATCTAAATTATTTGTATATCCATTACTTTCAAAATCAGAATTAAAGTCAAACCCTATCTTTAATTGGCATACTGATAAACTAAGTAATAGCATTATGATTAATATATTTTTATGCATTTTATAATCTCCATTTATTAAATATTATTTAGCTTATATGTGTTTTTAGGGATTGTCTTAATTTCATATTTTTCTTCATCAAATAAGAAATTCCATTCTAGTTTAAAATTATCAAATTCTAATCGAACTTCTTTAAATGATTTTTTAACATATAAATTAGATCCAATCATTACACATCCAATAATGATACATATAAATACCTGAAATTTAAAATTATCTTTAATTTTCATTTTTTTCTGAACCAAGATAGCCTGATGTTAATAAGTTTTTTTGATGAAGATTATTTGCAAAAAATGGAAAAATTAAATTTGATAAACCCATAGTCATCCAACTTGAAAAAAAAGCGATAAGGGCCCATCCCCACATGTTTTTGTATAAAAACCAAAAGAAGCCAAAAAACAAGTTCGGCCAAGAAAATCCCGTATATATTGGCATAGGGTGTTTATTTACAGGGTGATAAAGATTTCCAGAAGGCATTGACATATATAACTATTCTACTATTTTTTTTGTACCCCAAAATAATGGAGAAACTTGTAGTTGATATAAAATATTCGAACTGAGTAAATGCACATTTGTATTTTGATCTGTACGTACATAGCATCTATTATATTCTTCTTTTGATTGTCCAAAAACATAATATGCTTCTGTTGTTCCTTCAAGATTAATAAATGCTAGATGAGTGCCTGCATTATCCGTTATACCATAATTAAGCCAATTTTCTTTTTTTGAAGTTACTAGATGTTGTTGTTCTAATTTTTTCATTTGAGTAAAAAGATTTTTAATTATTTCATTTTTTACAATGAGAGTATCATTTCCTGATATGGACCATGTAGAATCTATTTTCATAAGCTCAATTGCATCTTCTTTAGAGCTTATTATAATTTTGGAGGTTTCATATTCATTAATATTAAAAAACGTAGATAGTTCAGATGAATATCTATTTTGAAAATAATTATTGATAAAATAAAGAATAATTAAAAGTGAAAGTATAGCAATTGATTTAAATAGTTTATTGTTCATTTTATTTATTTTATAATTTTAACTTTTACGTATTCATCTGAATATACTTCTGATAAATGTTTTGCTCTTTTTTCTCTAGAACGCTTCCTAAATAATCCATATAAAATTATAATAAATGAAGGTAAAAGTAAATCTATCCACTTCCATTTTGTTCTAATAGAACTATTTTCTTTACCAATTACAGATTCATCTAATGGCCTCACTACAACTTCTCTAGATCTAAGAGATACTAATTCAGCATCACCTAGCATCACATCAATAACATTTTCAGTAAATGTATAATTTTCATTTATATCATTTCTAACAACTCGCATGCTTGCAATAGATTCATCATTAAAAAAATCAGAGTCTGTTATGATAAAAATTTCAGCACCAGATACAGTTGTTAGTTTACCTCCAATTATTTTAGATGATTCATTAAGTTGATTAAGTATAGGATTGACTTCAGGGAGTGCTCCTAAATTAAAAAAATCTTTCATTACTGCAGATTGATTTGAAGTTTGAAATAAAGGTAAAAACATATCATCTTCATTTGTATACGTTATTTCACTAGGGAATGCAATCTGCACGACTTGAATCCCCTCTAATCCAGTCGTAAGCTGATCATAAGATTTAAAATTATTAATTGATGGTATGAAAGGATAGTCTATTTGCCGTTGTACAGTCATCATACCCATTTTTTGTTGAGCCATTAAAGATTTACAGTTTTGATCTAGGACTAAATTTTCTTCTATATGTATACCGAGTGAATCTAAAATATTAAAGAAATTAGATTCAATAATATTGCCTTGTTGGGTTTGAATGTCAGGTTTTATTCTTCCTTGAGCTAATAAAATTTTTCCACCACTATTAATATAATCCCAGAATCCAGAAATTTCTTCGTCCTTTAAATCTCCCTCAATTCCATTGATAATTAAAAGATTAATTTCATTAGCATCGATGGCATCTAATGTAACATTATTACTAATATTAAATCTTTCACTGAGTATAGTATTTAAATTTTCATTATTATGCAGCCTTGTCCCTGCTTGCACTATACCAATAGTAGTTTCTTTGCTATCAGTAAGTTTTTTAATGGATTTTGTTAACATATATTCTAAACCCGTATTTACTCCTAATAATTGTATAACTTCTGATTTTCCATCGAATCTTATTTTCATACCCATAAAAATAGTTTTAAATGATATCTCATCATTTTCTATAACTTGAATATCTTGAGATTGGATGCCATCATTTTGTGCTTTAGAATTAAAATTTTCATCATTAGGAATAAAATAAAAATTTATATTATTACTATATGCAGCATATTCTTCAAGTAAATCTTGTACATATCTTTTATTATTTTGTAATTGTCCTGGCAAGTCATCAGAAAAATATAAATCAATTGATAGGGGGTCATCAATTTTTGCAATTGTGCTTTTGCTTGAATTAGATAATGAATACATTTTATTATCAGTTAAATCGAATCTAAAAAACCAATTCATTGAAATGAGATTAATTAATATGAATGCAATGATAGTTATAATAATGTATATGTATGATGTTTTTTTATATTCCATTATTTTAATCCCATTTTCTTGAACTAAGCGATTCAACAGTTAGCATAATAAATAAAGAAATCATTGATAAAAAATATATTAGATTTCTTGTATCTATAACACCCCGTGAAATATTTGATAAATGATAATCAATACTTAAATATTGTAAAGTCCCTGCAATCATATTGGGCATAAATATTAATAATTTATCTATTAAGAAAAATATTAAAACAAAAAATATTGCAATGATAAAGCCAACTACTTGATTATCAGTTAAGCTACTAGCAAACAGACCCATAGAAGCATAAACTGCACCAGCTAAAAAGAGACCTAAGTAGCCCGTAAAAACTGCACCATAGTCAATATTAGTGCCTACAAAAACCAAATTTATAAACATTATCCCAGTTAGTAATAATGCAACTTTTAATAAGGTTAATACAGCTAAATATTTTCCAATAACAAATTCGTAATCTTTGATTGGGAGAGTACACATAACTTCCATGGTCCCTATATTTTTTTCTTTAGATATAATACCCATTGTAATTGCTGGTATAAAAAATAAATATACAAGAGGAATGATTTGAAATAATGCTCTCATATCAGATTGTCCAAAAATAAAAAATGTATTTGAAAAAAAATATCCATTAACAAGACTAAAAATGATTAAGAAAATATATGCCATTGGCCCATTAAAATATGAACGAATTTCTTTAAGATAAATATGTTTTATATTGTTTGTCATTTTTAATTTTTGTTTCCAGTTAATTTTCTGAAAATATCTTCTAAATTTTCAGATTTAGGAGTCATTTCTAATAGGCTCCACTTTGATTTAACTATATGATTAAATAGTTTTTCTCTGGGATCATTTTTTTCATCATATTCAATATTTAATGAATAGCCATTTTTTGATTTTGTAATTTTTGTAATTTTAATATTTTCAATTTGATTATTTAGTGCTTTTAAATCTTCCTTTTTTGCTCCACTAACTTCTAAAAATAAATTAATATTACCTTTATTGGCTTTAATTATTTTTTTTGTAGAACCATCAGCTACAATTTTGCCTTTATCAATAATTATAATTCTGTCAACTGTAGCTTCAATTTCTTGTAATATATGGCTAGACATTAATACTAGTTTTTCTTTCCCTAAATTTTTTATTAATTCTCTTATTTCTACAATTTGGTTTGGGTCTAAGCCAGTGACAGGCTCATCAAGAATTAAGATTTTAGGATTATGGATCATAGCGCATGCTAGTCCAACTCTTTGTTTATATCCTTTTGAACATGATCCTATATTTTTATGTAAAACTCCATTTAAACCACATTGATTAACTACTTTATCTAAAGCATCTTTAAATTTACTTTTATTTATACCTCTTACTTTTGCCGTAAAGTTAAGTAAATCATAGACCATCATATCATGATACAGGGGATTGCTTTCAGGTAAATATCCTATGATTTTTTTAATTTCATGAGAATTATTTGATATATCAAGCCCATCAATTAATACTTGCCCATTTGAAGGCGTTAGATATCCAGATAATATTTTTAAAGTTGTTGATTTTCCTGCTCCATTCGAACCTAGGAAGCCCACAATTTCACCACCTTTAATTGAAAAATTAATTCCTTGAACAGCCCTTACATTACCGTAATTTTTATATAAATTTTTAATTTCAACCATTAAATCATTTATTCAATTATTTCTTTAATAAATTGTTCTCCATTCCACTTAAAACCATCATATTCAAATTCACCAAATTTATCAATACTCATAATATTATTTTGAGCTAAAAAGCGTATGAATTTACCCTTAACTGCCTTACCAAAGTGACCTGCCGCTGTTTTTCTACCTTTTTTAATTACAGAAAAATCAACTTTAATAACATTCTTTGATGGGCTATATGCCTTTCTATGAACCTGAGGTAATAAATCAAATACAGTATCTTCATTTTCTAAAGCTTTAGTTATTATTGGTTTCCAATGGAATTGTAAAGACAAAACATTCATTTTGAGTTTATAATTAGGAATTAAAGTCTCAGGTGTCAATAAACCAAATAATCCACTAAAAATTCTAACGTGTTTTTCCATATATTTTTGAGCAGCTTGATCAAGTCCATTCCAATCTATATATTCGTATACCACTCCCGTATAACGTTCAATTGCCAGAGCGCAGTGACTTTTAAAAATATCTTGATTTTGTCTATGGAAGATCTCTGATTTTTCTTGTGAAGTTCCATATATTGATCTTAGATCTTCATTTTCAAGAATACTGAGGTGACGAACCACCTGGTTAACTTCACGTTCATATTTAAAATTTGTATCTTTAAATAAAACGTTTGAAGATTTAATTTTAGCTTTGCCCTCACTGGGCGGAATAAGTATAAGCATTGTTATATCCTCTAATTTTTAAAAAATATTGGGTAATAAAATTAATAAAATTATATTAAAAAATAAAAAATATTTTATTCTCTACAAAATGTTATTGAATTATACACTGATCTATCAAGCATATAGATAATTTCACATTCTTTTCGAGCTTCACGAAATTTATTTAGTTTTTTATAAATTGGGATTAATTGTTCTCTAGATTTTACGTGATCTGGATTTTTCTTAATTACATTTTTAAAAAACTTTGCAGCATTTTTTAAATCACCAGATTTTTCGTAACATTTTCCAATATTAAACAATGATGTATAATTGTTATTCAATTTATATGATTTTTCAAAAAATTGTATTGCCTTCTCATAATTATTCATATTTAAATAACATTCCCCAATAAGTGATAATGCTATCTCGTCTTTTTTGTTTGAATCTAAATAAAAAATAAAACTTTTAGCAGCTAGGTCAAAAATTTCTAATTCTTTATAGATAACCCCTATTTGGTAATGAATAATGGGGTCTTCAAGCGAGAATTTTAGAGCTTCTTGAAATGTTACCAATGATTGTAAAAATTTTCTTTGCCCACCATAAGCAATTCCAAGCTGTACGAGTAAATTTTTATTTGGGTATCCACAATCTAATGCCTTTAATAAATATAATTCTGCTTTTTGAAACATATTTTTTTTATTAAGTATAATTCCAATATCAATAAAAATATCATAACTTTCTTCATTTAGTTCTGTAATTCTTAAATAATACTCTAATGCATTATCAAAGTCATTCAACATATAATAGGAATTAGCAATATTATAATAGAATTTTTCATTATTAGGTTCTATGTCAATTAGCCTATTATATATATCAATTGCTTCAGGATATCTTTTCACTTCTATGAAAATATTACCTATAACTGTCATAGTTTTATAATCTGTCATATTTTTTAAAAGGTATTCTTTAAGTGGCTTCATAGCCTTATAAAAATTTTCATTCTTATAATATAGCATTCCAAGTTTATAATTTAAATCATCGAAGTTTTCGTTTTTGTTTGCTAGTTCAAAATGTTTTATTGCCAGCTGATCATCAAGTATTATTTCATATATTAAACCTAATTCATAATGACCAAGACCCCAATTAGAATTTAAACTTATACATTTTTTAAATGCATCTTGAGCCTGTTTGTATAATGCGTTTGCTTTATAGCTTAGTCCAAGATAATAATATGTTTTGTAATCTTCAGGGCTCATTAATATTGCCTGAGTAAAGTATTTTATGGATTCATCATAATTATTAATTTGATAATAGCTATATCCTAAATTATAAGCTATCTCATGCTGATTACTACTTTTATAAATATATTTAAGAATATTAATTGCTTCATTATAGTCTTCTAGTTGGATTAATATTTTGGCAAGTGATTTATTTGTATAAAGGTCTTCAGGTTTAATTTTTAAGCTTCTATAGTAGTAGAACATTGCATCAAATAAGTTTTGATTTATTGTACTTAGTTCTGCTAACAATAGTAAGGCATTAATATCATATGGGTGGTTTTCATTATAATTTATTAAATATTTTTTTGAATTGATATATTCACCTTTATTAAACGATAAAAGGCCTAAATAAAAATCATTGTAATTATTATTAATTGTATCCATCCCGGTAGTATCCAAGAAGGATTCATATAAATTGTCGGATTCTGAACCAAAATCTATATTTTTAAAATAACTTATATTTAAAATTTCTGCATTTAACTTAATTGCATCAATAAAATGTATTTTTGCTTCTGTATATAGATTATTATTTAAGTAATTAAATCCATTATTAATTAGTTCTAATGCAATGTCATTATTAGAATACTCAGTTTCAGAATTTGTAGAATCGATTGTATTAATTAATAGCTTTGGCAAAACCAGCACAGAATCTTTTTTAATAAATTCTGTATTACTATTTATAATGTGTAGAAGACTATCTATTTCAAAAACAAAATCTGGGTTTTTTTCATTTAGATATATTTTTTTTAGTTTTTCTAATGGACTTATATATGATTTTTGTTGTTTTATTATGTAAGAAGATTGAACATTTATATATTCTTGAATATATTTTTTTGCTTCTTTAGGATTATTGTTTAGTTCATGTAACTCATATAGAAATTTTATAGTTTCTAATAGCATTAAATCATTGTAGTCGAATATTTCTTTTTCAATTTGAAAAATTTCTTCATATATAATAATAGCATCATCGTATAAATTTGAATTATAATAAGTTTGTGCTAGTTTTTTTTTCTCGTATAGAGATAAATTAAAAGAGGCTTGTATAATAGAGAGCCCTATTAAAAATAAAAAAAATATTTTTTTTAACGTATAGCTCATTATCTTTTATTTATTACGTTTGTCATATAATTAATCAATGCTTAATAATACTTATTGTTCCTTAATAAAATGAAGTATAAAATTTATCTATGAATATAGAAGAAATTAAAGAAAGATTAAATTTAAATTTTAAAAATAGTAAAACAGAAGTTTTTGATTCTAGGGGTACAGGTGATCATTTTAGTATTATTGTAATATCTGATCAATTTATAGATATCTCATTAGTTGATAGGCATAGAATGGTTTATTCTATTTTTAAAGATAAAATAGTTACAGAAATTCATGCGTTGCAGATTCAAACTTATACTATAGAAGAGTGGAAGAAAAAAAAGATATCTAATTAACTTTTTTTAGGGATTAAATTTTACTAAATTATCTTACTGTTATTATGATAAAATCTTCTAACCCTAACAATAATGTAACTAATCCAGATAAGCTAGAGGAAGATCAGGTAAGTGAGCAAAGCTTGCGTCCTATAAGTTTTAAGGATTTTGTCGGTCAAAAAAAAGAAATAGCAAAACTAAAAGTATATATTCAAGCAGCTAAAAAAAGAGGCGAATCACTAGATCATGTTATTTTGTATGGACCGCCAGGATTAGGTAAGACAACACTAGCAAATATTATTGCTAAAGAATTAAATGTCAATATTAAAATGACATCAGGTCCAATCTTAGTTCGCGCAGGTGACTTAGCTGGTGTTTTAACAAATTTAGAAGAAAAAAGTGCTCTGTTTATTGATGAAATACATAGAATTAACAGCATTGTCGAAGAATATTTGTATTCTGCCATGGAGGATTATATTATTGATATTATGCTTGACCAGGGACCTAATGCTCGAAGTGTTCAATTAAATTTAAATCCATTTACTTTAATAGGGGCAACTACAAAATTAGGGAATTTAACTTCTCCGATGCGAGATAGGTTTGGAGTAGTTATTAGATTAGATTTCTATAATGATGAAGATTTATCTAGGATAGTAAGTAGATCTGCAAAGTTATTAAATATTAAAATTGATGGTGAGGGTTGCAATCAGATTGCCTCAAGGTCTAGAGGAACTCCAAGAATTGCAAATAGAATATTGAAGAGAACAAGAGATTTTGCAGATGTGAAATCAGATGGTTTGATTACAGAAAATATTGTGAAAGAAGCCCTAGATGCTCTTGGAATAGATGATTTAGGACTTGATGAAATGGATATTAATATTTTAAAGGCACTTGTATTTAATTTTAACGGTGGGCCTGTTGGTTTAGATTCACTTGGGGTAGTAGTATCTGAAAATCCTAAAACAATCGAAGAGGTATATGAACCTTTTTTGATTAAAAAAGGGTTTTTACAAAGGACAGCTAGAGGAAGAATTGCACTTGATAAAGCAATTAATTATTTTAAAAATTAATTAGAAAGGGAATATATGTTTTTTGGAACAGTAGAAAGACCGCCTAGATTATCAGAGTTTGAATTTGAAATACCTGAAAATCTTATTGCTCAAAACCCAGCTAAAACAAGAGATGCTTGTAAATTAATGATAGTGAATAGAGAAACTGGTGATTTGCAGCATAAAAAGTTTTCTGATATTGTTGATTATTTCAACAAAGGAGATGTATTAGTACTAAATAATACAAAAGTATTTCCTGCGAGATTATATGCAACTAAAGATAAATCAGATGCTAAAGTTGAAGTATTTTTGTTGAGAGAATTAGAAAATGATTTGTGGGAAGCTATGGTAAAGCCTGCAAGAAAAGTAAGGATAGGTAATAAGCTGATTTTTAATAAGAATATATCTTGCGATGTAATAGATAATACAGTTTCAGGAGGTAGAGTCCTTAGGTTTGAATACAATGTTGATAGTTTATATCCGTTTATTGATAAGCAAGGTTTGTCACCATTACCTCCATATATAAAAAGAGAATCAACACCACAAGATAAAAAAAATTATCAGACTGTTTATGCTTCAGAAAGAGGATCTGTAGCAGCCCCTACAGCAGGATTACATTTTTCTGAAAATTTATTAAAAAAAATCGAAAAAAAAGGTGTTAGTATTGTATATGTTACTCTTCATATTGGCCTAGGTACTTTTAGGCCTATTTTAGTTGAAGATCTTACGCGTCATCATATGGATTCTGAATATTATGATATTCCTGTTGAAACAGCTTCCGTAATAAATCAAGCTAAAAAGAAGAAAAAAAAGATATGGACTGTTGGTACTTCAACTAATAGAGCTTTAGAGACAGTCGTTGTGTCTGGGTTTGAAATTACACCTAAAAGAGGATGGACAGATAAATTTATTTATCCACCTTATAAATTTAAAATGTGTGATAGATTAATAACTAATTTTCACCAACCTAAGTCAACATTGATGATGTTGGTTTCTGCATTTTCAAGTAAGGATATTATCTTAGATGCTTATCAAGAAGCTATTAAGAAAAAATATAAGTTTTATTCTTATGGAGATGCCATGCTAATGTTATAGTATGGAGATTAGAATTGGAAGTGGTATTGATGTTCATGGTCTTAAGGAAGGAGAAGAATTAATTATTGGTGGTATTAAGATTGATTCAAAATATGGTATTGAGGGCCATAGCGATGGAGACTTAATAATTCATGCTTTAGTAGATTCTATTTTAGGAGCGCTTGCTTTAGGTGATATCGGTAAGCACTTTCCTTCATCTGATAAAAAATGGAAAAATGCTGATAGCAATATATTTTTAAAATTTGCTCTAAAAAAAATGGTTAGTTTAGGTTATAAAATTAATAACTTAGATGTTACTGTTGTACTTCAAACACCTCCAATACAATCATATAATCAAGATATTAGAAATAATTTATCTTTATTATGTAATACTGAAATAGATAGAATCTCGTTAAAGGCTACTACTACAGACAAATTAGGATTTTTAGGTAGAAAGGAAGGAATTGCAGCATTTGCTACAATTTTATTAATTAAAGATGAAAGTACGAACTAGATTTGCTCCCAGTCCTACTGGATATCTTCATATAGGTGGTTTAAGAACTGCTCTATATAACTATATATATTCAAAACAGAATAATGGTGAATTTATATTGAGAATTGAAGATACTGATCAGAAAAGATTAGTAGAAGGTGCTTCAGATAAAATTATTAAATCTCTACAAACTTTTGGTATTAATTTTAATGAAGGCCCGTTCATAGATGGAAAATTTGGTCCTTATAGGCAATCTGAGAGATTGCCTATATACACAAAATATTATATTAAATTAGTTGAAAACGAAAGTGCTTATTTATGTTATATCAATGATAAAAAAGAATTGATACCTGAAAAGAATATTACAAAAGCATTAAGTATTATAAAAGATTCTAACACTAAAACTCCATTTGTAGTTAAGTTTAAAATTCCATCTAATAAATCTATGAAAACATTTGATGAATTAAGAGGAGAGGTCGTTTTTGATTTAACTTTAATTGAAGATCCTATAATAATTAAATCAGATGGTTTCCCCACATACCATTTTGCCAATGTTGTAGATGATTATTTAATGAAAATATCTCATGTTATTAGAGGTGAGGAATGGCTCTCTTCATTGCCTAAGCATATTTTATTATATGAAAGTCTTGAGTGGGAGCCTCCAAAATTTATTCATTTACCATTATTACTTAATCCTGATCAGTCAAAATTATCTAAGAGGCAGGGCGATGTAGATGTGGATGAGTTTATTAAAAAGGGTTATCTTAAAGATGCTATAATTAACTTTATTGCATTATTAGGATGGCACCCAGATAATGATAAAGAGATATTTAATGTTGAGGAATTAATTAAACATTTTTCAGTAGAAAGAATCCAAAAATCTGGTTCTATTTTTGATATTAAAAAATTAGATTGGATGAATACGCAATATATTAAAGATTTAGATATAAATGATTTAAAAAAAATATCATTAAATTTTATAGATAAAAAATATGATTTATCGAATAATGATAAAGCGGACAAGGTATTCTTATTTTTAAAAGATAGATTAACTCTTCTACAAGACATACCCGAACTTATATCTCCATTTTATATTTTACCTGATAATTTAAATCAAGATATATTAGATTGTATTTATAGTGTGGAATCACAACATATCTTAAAATTTTGGTTTAAATATTTATCAAAATCAAATACTATCACTAATCAAATAATATCTGATTTAATTAAATTAACACAAAATGAAATCAATGTAAAGGGAAAGCAAATTTTTTTTCCATTAAGGGGTGTATTGTATGGTAAATTTCATGGACCTGATTTATTTACAATTATTAGTATTTTGGGTATTAGCGAATCACTAGAAAGGTTAAATAAATATATTAAATGAAAGAATTAGATTCAATGAATAATTTTATAACAGAAATTATCGAAAAAGATTTAAATGATCAAACATTCAGTGACAATGTAAATACTCGATTTCCACCAGAGCCTAATGGTTATTTGCATATTGGACATGCTAAGTCTATATTTCTAAATTATGGGCTAGCCAAGAAATATGAAGGTACATGCAACTTGCGTTTTGATGATACTAATCCCGTAAAAGAGAATATTAATTATATCAATTCAATTATTGAAGATGTTAAGTGGTTAATAGGTGAAGAAAATATAGGTGATATTTTATATGCATCAGATTATTTTTCACAGATGTATCAATATGCTGTTCATCTCATCAATAAGGGCTTAGCCTATGTTGATGATCAAGATATTGAAGAAATAAAAAAAAATAGAGGAGATTATAATATTAAAGGCGTTGATAGTCCTTACAGGCAACGTTCTATTGATGAAAATTTAGAATTATTTAAAAATATGAAAAATGGTGTTTATAGTGATGGAGAAAAAGTTTTAAGAGCAAGGATTGATATGTCTGCTAAAAATATAAATCTAAGAGATCCTATAATGTATAGGATTTTAAAAGCTAACCATCATAGAACTGGCAATAAGTGGTCTATTTATCCAATGTATGATTGGGCTCATGGCCTTGAAGACTCTATTGAGAATATAACTCATTCAATTTGCACATTAGAGTTCGAAGATCATAGGCCTCTTTATGATTGGTTTTTAGAAAATTTAGATATACACCACCCTAAGCAGATTGAATTTGCTAAACTGGATATGACTTATACGGTATTTAGTAAGAGGAATTTATTAAAATTAGTTGATAAAAAAATTGTTAGCGATTGGGATGATCCAAGAATGCCTACTATATCTGGATTAAGAAGAAGAGGCTATACACCTAAATCACTTAAAAATTTTATATTTAGTTTAGGGTTTGCTAAAAGTAAAGTTATATCAGACTTTAATCATTTAGAGTATTATTTAAGAGAAGATCTGAATTTAATTTCTTATAGAGTTATGAGTGTATTAAATCCAATTAAACTTATAATTGAAAATTATCCTAAAGATAGTGTAGAATTTTTAGAAGCAGATAATAATCCCGAAGATAGTTCTTATGGTTCTAGAAAAATACCATTTTCTAATGAATTATTTATTGAGAAAGAAGATTTTTTAGAAGATCCTCCTAAAAAGTTTTTTAGATTATCAGTAGGAAAAGAAGTCCGTCTGAAACACGGATATTATGTGACATGTCAAAGTTTTACAAAAAATAAAAATGGTGAAATTACTGAAGTGAAATGTACATATGATCCTAATACAAGGGGGGGATGGTCTGATGATGGGAGAAAAGTTAGAGGAACAATTCATTGGGTGTCATGTAAGCATGCAATTGATGGTGAAATACGAATGTATGATAGGTTGTTTAATGTAGAACATCCAATGGAATTATCTAATGGTAAAGATTTTACTTCAAATATTAATACTTCTTCTATTAATATTATAAAAAATGCAAAACTAGAACCTTCATTAATCAATGCTAAGCTAAATCAAAAATTTCAATTTCTAAGAAAAGGTTATTTTGTGTTAGATAGTGAATCTAAAAAAAATAAAATAATTTTTAATCAATCTGTTGCTCTTAGGAATAATTGGAAATAATCATTGAAACCTTTTATAGTTAAATCTTTTTGTAAAGTTAATTTAGGTTTAAAAATTTTCAATAAAAAAATTGATGGTTATCATAATATTAATTCAATTTTTATAGAAATTAGTTTACATGATGTAATTGAGATTTATCAATCATCTCATTTAAAAATACAATTTAGTAATCCTGAAATCCCAGATTTAAATACAGTTTATACAGCAGTAGAAGTTTTTTCTCAATATTGTAATATCGATGTAAAACAAAATTTTTTAATTAATAAAAATATACCTATAGGTGCAGGGTTAGGAGGAGGCAGCAGTAACGCTGCTTATACTCTTTTAGCGCTAGACAAAATTTATAATACTAAAATTAATAATCAAGTATTAGAAAAATTAGGTCGTAAAATTGGTAGTGATGTTCCATTTTTTATCAGAGGTGGAATTAAAGAAGTATCGGGTACAGGTCATAAGATTAAAGACATTAATTTTTCATCTATAAACGGTAAAGCTTTTTTATTAGTAATGCCAAATTTTTCAATATCAACTAAATGGGCATATGATAAAATAAAAAAAGAGTTGTATGCTGATAAAAATAATACTAAATTTTCGCCCTTGGATGATAGAGTCGATTGGACTTTATTTGAAAATGTTTTTGAACATATTGTATGTTTAGCATATCCAGAAATTTTGGATATTAAGAATACTTTATATGATAAAGGATCTTTATATTCAGGTTTGTCGGGGAGTGGTTCGACTATGTTTGGTATATACAATGATATTAAGGCAGCAGAAAATGCTGCTAAGTTTTTTAAGCAATATCATACCTTTATAGCATCCCCTAATATTTAATGGATATAATTGGGGGATCGTTCAATGGTAGGACACATGGTTTTGGTCCATGGAATCGGGGTTCGACTCCCTGTCCCCCAGCATGAAAA
>MDTG01359392.1_pt1 | contig 16873 bp, 16 predicted proteins | sample 811421 | NCBI WGS metagenome assembly MDTG01 (sample SAMN05326645, study PRJNA326480) | marine metagenome | isolation source: seawater | place: Pacific Ocean: South East | collected 2011
CCGACTGCGCTTCGTGGTCCGACGTCCGCACCGACCTCATCGGTAAACTCGCATTAGAACTTCGCCACTCTCGCTAATGCCACCGGTTCGTTTGCTAACATCGCTTGCCGATCGCGCCGTTTCGCAGCCGAGGCCAAGTCCGCGCTCCGCTCGGAGCTCGAGGCGGAGATCGCCGGCGCGGCCGGCCCGGAGGAGATCGAGGGCCTTCGCGCGGCGTTCAACGGCCGTGAGCGCAAGATCGAGACGAACGTCGACGGCAAGGTGAGGCCGTTCCCAAATAAAAATTACAGCATTGCAGTACTGACATTCGCTCCCAACCCTGCTCGCCCCCCCCCCAACTTCAGATCTACAACTTCTCCGCGACCCTGGACGTGGCGTACAACTTCCTGGCCAAGTAAGTTTGCTTCGACGTGTCCTTCCTCCTTCCCTCCCCCACCTTCCAAGTCGCGGCCTAACCGTAGGCACGCGCCTCCTGCGCTTGAGTGAACTCGCGCACAAGGGAGCTCCTCCTCCCTCCGCCGTGCGACCCATGCTAGCTGCGCGCGGCGTGTAGGGAAAGGCGCCGCGTCCGCGAATAGTAGAGTTCGGGTCCGGCGTCGAGAATTAAGAATTAATTGAAACGAGAGTCCTTTGGCGGATCCTTTCGCACGTAGTCGAATATGCACTCGATTGGAAGATCCGACAAACTTTGAAAGAGACGAGAAAACACGACCGTTTTACGAACGATGCGAATATAATCGCGTGCCCAGCCGCCAACACCCGCTGCGCTGGCTTCAACAAAAGGAAGAACCGAATTGTCAAAATCAATATTGTGAAAATCACAATAGGCAATAGAAGCGTTCAGTTTCTGTGCGGCTGTGAATCGTAATCGTGTCTGGACTGGCTTTTTGCGTGCTGTCTGCTTGATACGAGCCATTTCTGCAAACCCAACCCAGAGTTTTTGTTTTCGGTGTTTACTACAAAACAGTTACTAAATTTTACTAGTCTTCAGTCTTCGTACGCCAGGACGTGCATGAGCGAGGCGGACTTTATCCGAGCGAGTTTTTTGAGTCTCTCGCCCCAGCTTTTGCCTCGAAGTTGCCTCTTCCGTTCGGCCTCGAAGCCCCGTTGCAAACGCGGTGGAAGCGGCGGTGGTAGCGGATCTGGAGGCGGGTTTGGGCTGGGTGGCGTGCGCGGCCGCGTGGGCGGCATGGGCGGCGTGGGCGCGGTGGGAAAAGTAGCCGGGCGTAGGTAATCGAGCGTGTCGACGGAAACCAGGAAGAAGTGTTCCAAAACGACGCTCCCCGTTTCTTTGGACGGCAAACACGCGGAGCCTCGCATCACGGAGAACCGGATCGGTTGGGCGCCCGTGCTGCTCTCGGCAGTGAAGCTCGTGAAAACGGCGCTCATTCGCCTGGAAGTACGCGGCACTTTGTTGAGTTTCAAAGAGTTGTATCGATTCAAACGTAAGAGCGAGGGTCGGTACGGGTTGCTGCTGATTCCGATCGGGCGTTCGGGACCGGGTCTCGGGACGCTCGTCGTCAAAATGCGCTCGGACATGGTTTGGTCCTCGTTTTCCACGACGACGAGCCACACGTGGCGTTCGGCGGGGTCCCCTGCAGCGTTCACGACGTCGAAGGAGCAAATTTTGAGCGGTACGATCAAGAATCTGGGAAAAGTTTTGCAACACATGCCCCACGGCGGCGGGGGGGCTCCATCTCCCACTCACCCCCCCTAACTTTTGCTAAACTTTTACTCAGTTTTGTAGGAAGTACCAGTCTGCAGAAAACGAGCGAGGGACCGCGTGGCGTTTCTTGTGTTTTTTTGTTACGCAGCGCAAAAATGGACCCCGACAACGATTCCGACGACTCCGACGATGAGGTTGATGCTCGCAGCTTGTGCATTGGTAAACCTGCAAACAGGAATAAAGTCATGCCAGGGGCTGCAATTCAAAGCATCTCGAAGGCCAATCGGGCGATGACGCTCGCCAGCCAAAAGGCACTCAAGGCACAGGCGGCGGCCGCCAAAGCAGTCGAAGCTGCTGACACGGCGCGCAAGCGCGTGTACGAAGACATCGCGACTGCTGGAATTTCAAAACGTGCAACTGCTTCTACTCGGACGTCTACAAAAAGTTTCGCCGCAAAAGATCCAGTGCTCGCGTTGGCTGCTCTCGAATGTGTTGACATCGACACCCACACCACCGCACACGAATTTGCAGAGCTCGGAGTTGCCGTGTTCAAATTCAGTGTACGCACGCTGTCGGCAAAGTTGACCGAACCGCCTGGTGAGTCGCAAACAGCGCTCTTCTCCTCCGTCAAGTCCTCAGCTCTGATGGCAGCAAAAACGGTAGGCTACATCTTCGATCTTGCGGTAGAGCTTGGCATTTCCAACCCAGAAAAGTACGCTGAGGCGAGTCGCTTCATCGATTGGCACGGGCCACAGTCGATTCTGAAGGGGCGCGAAACGCGCGGCGCCGGTATCGTGATGTACAGCGAGTCCGCCCGTGAGCTCATTAAGGTGGCACTTGTGACGGCTAAGGATCGTGTCGGCGCGCGCGTTCAGGCGTCGGCCAAGTACGAAAGTGAGATGGCAGCAACTGCAGCGGCTGCTGCTCGTTCCGCCGCTGGCGATTTCGTGTGAGCTGGGTGAGCTCGATGAGCCCACGTGGGCACGCTCGCAGCAGTCGGTACGCGAGGGGCGAGCGAACGCCTGTATTTTGCCAACTCAGAGGGCTGTGAGGGCTGTGAGGGCTGTGAGGGCTGTGAGGGCTGTGAGGGCTATAACATAATATATACATGGAAAATACGCTATTCCCAGCTTTAGGCCGCCGTGAATGAGTATAAAACGTATTATACTCAGTGAAAGTATCTTAAACAGAGTTGAATCATTTTGCAGAAAAATACCCGTCCATGCTGAATGCAAATGCAAGCGCGCATGAGCAGAACAATACGAGCACTTCCTTGGGGAACAAAGCAAGCACCTTGGTGACCGCGCACGCGAGAGTGCTCACCCCGCGAGAGATCAGGCACGTACGGCGAGAAGCAATGCAGGCGGCTGAGAGCGGAGTGCAGAACACGCTTCTCACCGTCCAGGTGACGGACGCGGACCTGTTGCAGACGGCGCCACAGCCACGCGCTTCGAACGTCGACCGGCCCCTCTCTCCGATCGCGCGCGCGGCGATGTCGAGTGTGTCGGGTCGAGGCGCATCGCACGATCGCGCGCGCGGCGAGGTGAATCCGGGTGTTCCGTGCACAGAAGCGGCTGCGGCGGCTAGGGCGGCGGCGGCTAGGGCGAGGGAAGCGGCGTCGTTCGCGGCGGCGGCTAGTGCGATAGCGGCGGCGACTAAGAGGACGACTGTGGAAGAGGCCGATGTCGCGCCGACGCCCGCGCATGGGTCCGAGCAACATCTGCTGCTCACGTACAAGCCGCCCGATCCAGATCCGGTTCACGTTCCTCTTCAAGCATCCGAAACGCGCGTCACCGAAACTGAGATAGTCGAGAAAGACACGACGAAGTGGAGTGACTTATTTGCATGCATGACTGTTTACCAAGGGGTGCGCGGCGGCGACAAGATTGAAGTTTACATGGAGGTATGCGAAAGAAGCTTCAACGTGTGGAAGAGCGAGCGGCATGTCGCGAATATGAGGCCGGATACTGCATTTTCGGAGTCGGGGTCGGTCACGTTTTTCGAAGTATTTTGGCGGCGCCCACCGTCCAGTTGCCCTACCCCGGAAGTTCGCATTTCCAGAAGGGTCACAAACGTTAGGGTCAACGGCGAAGCTGTGCTCTTCGTATCCCATCCAATATGCTGCTCGGCCGCGACGTCGAGTCTGCTAATTTCTTTGACCGAAAGTTCGGCCATTAAGGCGATCGACAAAATATGCAAGGGATTCGACGGCAACGTCCACAAATTGCGCGCGCTGCATTCCGATACTATGAAACGTTTCGATCAAGACGCGAATTGCTGCTATCACACTCGCCAAAAGCTGTGGAAACTTGCGTTCTCTACTTTAGAGAAGGCGACCTGGACTCTTCTCGCCGTGTTTTATTTTGTGGACAAGGCCGACGAGTACTTGGAGAGCGTGGCGTCCGATACCGAAAAGTGGACCTGCGACGTGTTTTGCGCTGGAGACCAGAAAAAGTACAAGCATCACTTGACCAAAATGAAACACGATTCCAGAGAAAAAAGAATCCAAGAACGCTTGTCGAATATACTTGAGAAGTGCGGGATAGAGCGTGCTTTCTTTCGCGAGGTTGTTCATCCCGCAACTCCGAAGTTCAACTCGTTCGCTTCACCATATGGCACCGAAGCAAACGAGATGCGCCGCATTTTGCTCAACGATTCTTGGCGCGACACAAACAACGTCACTAAAGTTGTTGATATCTGCGTGGACGCTATGGTCTTTTTCCAACTCAAAACGGCACTTCATGGGTATCGCAACCTACAGCAACTCGAGCCTTTCTCGATGTGTTTGAGTCCGAAGAATCTTTACTTAAGGGATCCTGTGTTCAATCTGCAAATGAGAACGATGTTCAATCCAAGAGCCACTCAAACCGAGCGAACACAAAGAATCAGCGCATTCGAGGAGTTTACTTACCAAGCATGGACAAGGTTAATGAGATCGCGCCTGCTTGGGGACGTTCTTTATTTCGGTCAAAGAACACGCTGCACGTTCGACATTGGTATGCTTCATACGCTGTTGGCCCACAGCGACGGAGATGCGCGAGACATACTTGAGTTCTTACTGAAGCCCGACTCGCAAGACATGGCGTTTCGAGCGCAACATATTTACAGGTGCCTACATAACCGTTGCACTTTGGGTTGGTGCAACCCTACGCGGGACTTGCTTGCACAGCTTGATATTCACGGAAATTGTTGTCAGGCGAATTCCCAAATGATATTTTGCACAATTTGCAACTTTACAAAGAATATTGAGCGACTTCATGGAAACCTTTCGGACGTCGCGGGGCATACGCCGCCGTTGAGCAGAGTAGCTCCGGCCCCGGCTCCTGCTCCGGTTCCTGCTCCGGCTCCGGCTCCGGCTCCGGCTCCTGCTCCTGCACCCCACGGCGACGGCGAAGTGGCCGTCTCAGCCGCGGAGACGACAGTGTCGCTGCTCTGCGCATTCGCTCAAAAGCGCATGCGCGACCCGGCGAAGACGAAACGTTGCAAGCACCCTCCGTGTTGGTGCAAGCAAAACTGGGAGACGTACCGCTTTCCAAACTGTCCGGCCTTGGGATGCGACGTGAAGACGATCGCGCAAGACGAGATCGAGGTCTCGCACCACCTGAAGGAAACGTTCGCAAAGGTGCCGGACAACGTCAATCGCATCGAGTACAACTCCGAGACCGGGGCGTGGAGGCCGGCGCAGACGCCGCGGTACGGCAAGAAGCGGAAGAACGCCGAGTCCGACTCCGATCCTCGAAAGAACCAGAGCGCCGGCCCGTCTAATCCTCGGCCGGGCTCTTCGGAACTCTGTCCGCTGTGCGTGGACAGCGACGACGACTAGATCGGATCAGATCTGCGTTGCCAATCGCACTACGTAGAGGGAAAGGCGCGGCAGCACGAAGGCTCCGTAGAAGAGCTTCCAGACCCACGCAGAGCCCTCGTACTGTATCGAGCGCGTGGCTCCGCACGTTGCGGCTCGCGCGCCGATGGGGTACAGCGCCCACGCCGACAGAATCAAGAGGAGCTTGAACGGGGGGTATCGCACGACGTAGTGCGCGGCTGCCAAGAGTATGGAAGCCCACAGCGCCACGAAAACGAACACGACTCTCGCTCTCATAATCGCGGGTATGCGTAAGGCGTTGAAGTTGGGGAGGACCGTCTGCAGTCCCAGCTCTCGAATCATCGCGCGTTCTTTGCGCCGCTCCACCTTTATGGAGGAGTGAATCACGAGTCCGCACAGTGCGCCCGGGAACAGCGCCACGGTGTTCATAAAAAATGTGAGTAAAGTGGACATGTCTCCGTCTCTAAAAAACGGCCCCGCTATCCGAGATTGGTGTTGACATATACGTCAGTGCAGCATGATATTGTTTTGAGACATGCCAGTCTGCTCTCTAGTATACGTCGACATTGGAAGTAATCGTGGCGATTCAATACTAGATTTTATTTCCAATAATCCACAAGCACATGTGCTCAGAGCATTGAAAGCTGCGGATAGAGAGTGGCTCGCTAACACGTCGTGTGTGTTTGGATTCGAACCTAACCCGCAATGGACACACAAACTTAAACACATTCAACGTTCAAACAGACAAAATGTGTCGTATCTCGAAATTCAAACTGAGACGGCCATCGTGCACGACGACCAAAAGTACGCGCAGTTATCTATCGACCCAAAATTTCCACATAGTGAAACAGCGTCCATAGCAAACAAAGTTGGTACGAGAAGTGCTAATGTGTCAGCTGTGAATATTGTGGAATGGCTCCGTGCTAAAGCTTTGGTGTTCAAACAACAGCCAATAGTCATGCGCATAGACATTGAGGGATCCGAATACAACGTGCTACGTAGCTTGGCGACGTTTGGTCAAGAATTGTCTAAACGAAATAGAATTATTGTTGCTGTTGAATGGCACAGACACCGCAAGCATACATCTTTGCCAGTCGACGTGCGCAACAAGATGCTGGAACTCGATGATTCATTCAAATGGGTGCGCGGAGGACAAAATAAGTTGGAAGACACGCTGGAGAAGCAACTCGTATTTTGGCTGTCGCAGGCAGGTGTCGAGTTGTTTTGACTGGACTGTATTAGTGTCAAAAGCTCGTGAATAATTTCATTTTTACCAGAACACACCCCCACCGTCCCGGTACACGAACACCATCGCGACCCCGACGCCGATCCCGACCGCGCAGACCGCTAGCGCCGACCAGAGCGTCCACCTCTGGAACAGCCCGCGCACGAAGAACAGCGCGACGAACAGCGGCAGCGGCAGCGCGGGGCACGCGAAGACGATCGCCAAGACGGACACGGTCGCGGACACGATCAGCGGCGAGAGGGACGGCGCGTCGTCCGCCGAGACGGACTTCGAACCGATTCCGCGGTCGTAGACGCGGGTCGTTATTCCGACCGAGAGCCCGCTCGCCACGATGGTCCACCCCGCGAAGAGGCCGAGGAGCGCCAGTCCGACTTCGACGAACGGCTGGTAGACGTTCGCGTTCAAGAACGCCTTTGCGGAGATCGCACCCGTCGTAGCCAGCAGCGCGCACACGATCAAGAGCACCGTGGACGCGACGAATCCGGCCCGAGTGTTGAGTGTGAACACGGGCGTCCAGAACGCCGCCACCGAGGTGGCGGAGAAGCAGCACGCGCACGCTGTGAACAGTGCCACCGGGTCGGTCGAAGCGTCGTTTCGAAACGCCGCGATCAGAACTGCGACGGCGAGGTACAGCTGGCCCGCGTAGATTGTTCCCCACATCAGCCCAAAGACGGGCGACCTACCAGGCGGCCCGGAGCCCAGGAATCCCCTCGGACTCCACGACAACCTGTTCTCGGACGAGATCGCTCCAACGGTCGCGCCGCCGTCGCGCGGTCTGAACAGCATCGGCGACGCCAGCGTGACGAGCAGACCGCATACCAGCAGCCCACTCGACACGAACTGGACCACGCGGTAGTCTTCGGCGTCGATCATCCTCTCCCGACCTTTGTGGGCGGGCGCGTAGCAAATGCGTTTTCGCGCTCGTGCGACGCGAAATATATGCACATATTTAACTGCACTTATTATTACCGAACGGTGGGCTGACAGTTGTACTGGACGGAATGGCGGGAAGACGGAGACATCCCGCCTTCGTGCCCGGTTCTCTTTCTCTAGATAAAATAATTGTATTTTACTACGCATCCACAAAGCGAGCGGTTTGCAGAAAGCGAACGCGTGCGCGGCCTCGATGAACTTCCTCGAACGCCGCCGCCAAGCTAAAGCGCTGTACGATGGTACTTTAGTTCGAGCTACGGGCACGGCTATTACCGCGGATTCGAGGCCCGAGTATTTCGTACAAGGACTCGGAATAACGGATTGGGACAAGTCGATGGCGTACAAGATGAACGACGACAAGACGATGTTTGTTCACTCGACGATTTTTAAAGACGATCTTCCCGAAGCGTTTCAAGACGACAGAGATCACTACCCGAACGGTGAAATTCCGCCGCTTGTACTTGAAAATCATTGGGAAAGTCGCTGTTTGACCCAGGACGTATATCTTCAGGCTCAGCTGCTCAAATATGACCCAGCGGGCTTTGTGAAGGCGCTGGTCGTATTCCAAGAGATCGAAACGGAAAGATACGCCGTTTTTTTTCGTTGGAATGAACTACTGCCATCTGTTGCTGGACCAACAACGAAGCAAGAATTAATCAATCAAAAGCACCGCGATCGCTTCTATTCGTCGATCGAACGCCGCGACCTCGCCGTCACACTTAGACCTGTCCATGTGGAAACAATACTTAGGATACTCGATTCGTCGCCGTTGCACAAAGGTGTAGTTCGACCAATACTACCCTATTTCCTACGGGGATACGAGGATCGCGAGGGAATCAACTCGTGGTTCGAGACCAACATAGTCCCGGAATACGAATTGGACGACTTAATGATCAAACTCAAGCCAATGGATCAATGCGCGGAGCTCAAAATATGTAAGAGGTTATTCCAACCGAATATCAATATCAAGAATCGCTTCCTCATCGTGCATTACTTCGCCGGAGAAGAGAGCGCGGCGCTGTGCAGTGGCTTCTTTCGGTGGAAAAAGATGTTTCCCACCCCGGACCTCGCCGATCCTCGCGTCCAGGCCGCCAAAGCTCGCCTCAAGGCGTACGAGTCGCGCAAACGCGCTCAGCTCCAGAGCTACCAGCCGGCAATTGAAGGTATGGTGAAGGAGCTCGCTACGAATTACGCTACACCGGATACCAAGGACCACTTCGACTCATTCGCCGACTGGACTCGCAACTGCCACGAGCGTCCCAATCTTGACACGCAGATGCAGCTGGGCACCATCCTCCACGCCTGCGCTTCGAAGCTCGAGCGCACGCGCCAGGAGGCCTCCGTCGGCTCGGCCACCGCGGACCAGCTCGCGTCGGCGCTCAAGGAGAACGAGTCCATGAAGGAGCAGATTTTGACCGAGAACGCGGCGCTATGCAGGGGCTTCTTTCGATGGAAGCACGCTATGGGGGCGATGCGCGCCGCCAAGTCTGCGCGCGAGCTTCTGCGCGGCGAGGCGGAGGATGCGAACAAACGAACCAAAAGCAGGAACAAGAAGAAGAAGAAGAAGCAAACGAAAATGGGAAGTGTCGACGACGACGAGCCCCTGCCGCTGCCGTCGATCTGCGAGGACACGGTCGCCTGCGACCTGGCCGAGCTGAACTCGGGCGATTTGGAAAGGATGCGCGCTCTCGATGGAGAAGGAGAGCAAAGCTCCGTCCGACCGCCGGTGGCTTCGAGCTCGGTGGCCTCGGCGCTGGCGTGCGTCGTGTGCTTCCACCGCGCGTCCGAGTACGCTCTGATTCCGTGCGGCCACCGCTGCCTCTGCTGCGAGTGCTACGGCTCGTTCAAGCGCGAGGACGCCGCGTGCCCCATGTGCCGAAAGCCGGCGGTCATGGTCGTGAAGATCTTCGGGTAGGCTGTTCACACCTCCCGAGTTTGCAGAAATGACGGATGCGCAGTCGGAAGTATCGCAGGAAGTCGCAAGACCAATCGGCCTGGGTTTGCGCGGCCGCATTATTTCGTTGACTAGATGGCAAGCCGTTTTCAAATTGTTGGAAAACGCGTTCGTCTGCGAGAACGTGACCAAATTGATGCCAATCATATTGAATAACGCTTCGCGGGAAATCCAATGTTCGTTGGAGAGAGGGCATTTCGATGCCTATTATAGAGCTTTGAAAGATTTTGTGCTCGGCGTTCACTCGAACCCCATGATCCTCAGCAAAGAAAACAAGTACGAGGTTTTCAACAGGGCGTCGGAAGCAGCCTGGGTTCTATCCGGCCCCGATGCGCACTCGTGGATGGATCATTACAATCTCAAAGGCGTGTACGCGCTCTTCGCCGAGGCGCGCAAGAATACGATTCGTGAGATCGTTTCGAGAGTGTGGAAGAAGCTTAGGTGCTTCGGGAGGTGCTTCGGCGTTTTTGTGCTTACGTACGCGGAGATCTCGCTTCGTCCCGGAAACACCGCGTTCCTAGAGAGCATGCGGCGGTTCGACGAATGCGCCAAGCGCCAGCGCGTAGTCTAGCATTTTTTGTTTTACAGTTTTTTAAGAATGTTTCGTAGCGACGCTCGCACGGTCCCGAGCGTGCTGCGCGACAGCATCTTGACCACGCAGTGCTCGTGCCGGTTCACGGTCCTTAACTTAGGAACTAAACTGTCCGAGCCGATCGCCGAATCGAGGATTCGGAGCGCGAGCTCCACGGCCACCGCGGGCAAACCTAAGCAGTGGTTTATCAACACGGCAGGGATGAGCTCGTCCTTGCATACCATCGACAACGATTCGACGCAAATAAGCAGGAGTGCGGCAGCCACCGCGTTTTTGGTGTCGTCCAAGTGCGCCCGGCGGACGAGCTCCATGTTGCTCGAGCGCTCCGTGTGGGCCACGATCGAGAAGCGCGCCGCCGCGCTCCGGATTGCGCACACCACGCGTTTCTTGCCCGGATCTCGATTGTCCACCAGCTCGTCCATGAGCACTTCAAGGCACATGGCGGGAGTCAACACCAACAGACGGAACATGTGAGAACTCAACCTGGCCAGGATCTGGCCTTGAGCGTGCTCCACCCTCCTAAACAGCAACCCCATGTCCATTTCGGCCGCGGAGCACGTATCGCACTCGTAAAACACACAAAAGTATATGCATGTCGTCGCGTTCCCGCGATTGGAAACAAACAACGCCAAACGCTCTACGGAGTAGGCCTTTGCTTGCTTCATCGCGAGAATGAAGCACGCCGTGGCCGAGACCCGTGCCCAGAACTGATTCAGGTCGACATCTGCGATGAGGGCTGCCTCGGCCAGCCTGCAAGCGCCTACCACGACGTCAAACGTGTCAAAGGCCCCACTAGCACCCATCTCCCGGTCGCAAGGGAAGAGATTGCACTGTTCCACTCTGGCGGCAGCGCAGGCGTACCGCTTGGAGAGCTCCCCTAGCCCACGCATGCGCCTTCCGACCTCGGACGCGGACTGCTCCGACTCCGACTGGTTGTCGGTCGACGGCGTCTCGCACCGGTCCGTGTCGACGGCCGGCGAAGGAGCGCACTCCTCCTGGCCGCGCACGCACACTGCGACGTCCGTTTCCTTTGCCTCGACGGAGCGAGGACGGCAGCTCGGAAACAGCGTCGCCATCATCGACTCAAACATGCAAACACTCGGATTCCGCCATGCGCCTCCGCCGGTCCTTTTTCGACGCGACGATCGTCTCTAACTTAGCGCAGAAAAACATGAAATCACTCTTGGTTGTCGGACTCCTCGTCGGACTCCTCGTCGGACTCCTCCTCGTCGGACTCCTCCTCCTCTTCGGACTCCTCTTCTTCGGACTCCTCCTCTTCGGACTCCTCCTCGTCGGACTCCTCTTCCTCCTCCGAATCCTTCTTCGACTTCGCGGTCGACGCGAGACGGCGCTTTTTAGCATCTTTACCACTGGAGCCGGCGGCAGCCTCTTTTCCGGCCTCGCCGTTCCAAGGCATCGGGGTCGGCCGTGGCGCGCTCGGCTCGCGCTCGACGTTGGCGCGCTCGCGCTTCTTTCGGTTCGGAACGACGCCGAAGTCGACACTCGCGAGGCGCTGGTCCAACACGGCGCTCATTTCGCGGCGCACCATCTCTGCCAAACGTTTCTCCTGCTCTTCGAACCTTTTCGTCAATTCGTCGTTCGAAACCTCGTTTTTCGCACCCACATTGCGAGAGAGCGTTTCGATGCGGCGGCGCTTCGCCAACGTGAATCTGTTCGGCGCCTCGCCTTCGCCGGTTTCGCCGTTGCATCCTTCTTCGCGCACCACCACCGCCGAGTGCTGGTTGTCGATTCGAACTGCGAGAGCTGCGGAATGGGCGATCTCTTTCAAACAGGCCCTCATTTTCTTCTCGTCTCCGAATTCGTTCTCTTCGATGTCGAGCTTGCCGATCCCAGTTTCGATGTTGCTCAGAACGTCGACGTCCTCGGCAGTCGACAGTAGCAGCACCCTAGAGTATCTGCCATTCTCGCCTTTTTTGTTGCGCTTTGTGAACACGAACGCGGGAGGCGCCCACGGAGCGGTGTTCCACTGCTCCATGATCACTTTTTTGTTGGCCTCTTCGTTCTCGATGAGTTTTTTGGTGTCGAGCGAGTAGTCGAGATCCTCGATCTTCCCCTTCAGAGGCGTGAGTTTTTTGTGGGCGTTTTTGATCACGTTCATGAGGTTTGACTTGAGATCGCAGTTGCCGAACTTTTCGCGAGCGAAACGCGCGACTATCGGCGGGACGGCGGCGGACGCGTCGTCGACGTCGAGCAAGTACTTCGTCGCCGCGACCAGCATGTTGTGCATGGGAGCGTTGTAATGGCGCACCCTGCGGTAGTCCTGGCTCTCCTCGAGCCACGGGACTCGCTTGATGTCTCCAAAATCGATAGTGAAGACAATTCCGTACGACGCGTTGGAGCCGTCGACGCCCTTGATCGGTCCGTCGCCGGACGGTGCGCGGTCTTCGATCGGACGATCCGCGAGCACGTACAGGCTGCTCCACAGCGAGGCGACCAGTTTCTTTGCGTCTTCGCTACCCGGTTCGGGCGTGGATTCGCAGAGGAAGGGCAAGACGTAAGCGGCGGAGAGGGACGCACCGCCTTTGCCGCCAAAGTTCATGCCGGGCTGTCCCTCTAGCACCATCGCAGCGATGCGAGCGAGTTTCTGCTCGCTGGAAAACTTCCAGTTGCCCTGCAGCATAGACTCTGCGATGCTGTTCTTCTTCTTGTCCGTTTGGATGCGATGGGTGGTCCACTGGCCAGGCCCGACTGCGGTCCACGGATCGAGCGCGACGCTATGCAAATTCTTCGCCGACATCGAGTCGAGCTTCGATATCATGTAGGCGATCTTCGGATTAGTCGCGAAGATCTTGAACGAGTGTTTGTGAAACTCGTTGCGTGGACACTTGCCTTCTCCGTCCTGGACGCCAGTTACGTGCGTACAATCGACGTTTGAGAGCGTCCTGTAAGATGGGTGGCGACTGGGATAGAACGGACCATCGACCTCTCCACTCGTCGTTCGGACCGCCATCCACCGCGCTTTCGCCACTTCGAACATCTTGCCCGTCTTGTCAGCACCTTCTCTCTTCTTTGCACGCGTGCTTTCCGAGTTGGAAAATTTAGCTTCCGCCTTGTAGTACTGAGCTCGGACCTCGGCGTACGGGTTGGACATCTTCGGAGTCGAATCCGCGTCGGTGCTCATCTCTGCAAACTGTGCCTGGGTAAGGCTTCTCCCGCTCTGTTGGTAATTTTTGTATATTTTAGAGTTTGTTCCACTAGGACGTGAATTTCATTATTTTTCTTGAATTCACTTTCAATTTCCCGCGCCCGCCCCATTCGAGCTGTGAATTCACAGTTAATAGGTGTGAACAAAATGCATGGAAGGGGATTCGAACCCCTGAGCCTTACGGCATTGGGGCTTAAATCCAACCCCTTAACCACTCGGGAACCTGTGCACTGCTGATAGTGTAGAGGGAGTGCACAAAACATTTGTACGCTAGTATACGCAAACCCTATATACGTAGTGGACAATACCCAAAATACAGAATACTGAGTTTGCAGAAAGCGAGCCGGGTGCTCGGAATTGCAAGCACCTCACAAACCGCGCACAGAAAGACCGGGTGCATGGTGTCTGAGATGCAAAACGAGAACACCGACCCCTTGCCAGGCAAGATTCTTTGTGCTATTGTTAAATCCATGCAAGAAACGAACGGGCATGATATTTCGCGCCTGATAGCAGCTCTTGTTTCGGTCACTCGGGGAAACACTGCTCTGTTTCAGGACTCGATGCACGACCTGAATGCAATCCGCGACTTCCTGCTCTCTAACTCCGGAGAAGGTGAGCAGCAAACTCTCGAGCAGCTCCGGGCGAAGCTGAAGGTCATACCGCCGAGCTTCATTGTATGAACGCTTATCTACTACGAGATCTTTTCGCTGCGTCGGCCTCAAAGTGCAGATGCGCGGCCCGACTGTCGGCTTTGAGCCTGCCCCTGCCTGGTTGCCCCACGTCTCTGGGTGGTTCTGAGAGTTCTAGTAGTTTTGTTTTCTTCTAAACTCAAAACATATTTTTCCGAGTCCAGTCTGCAGAAATAGATGGACGACGGCGACGCCAAGCGCGCGTACTACGCGCACGCCTTTCCGGTGAAGCAGCTCTTTGCGTTCTTCACCGCGCACGCGCCCGACCACCCGGACAGGCGCGAGTTCGCCATCACGTTCGAGGTGGGAGACGGCGACGAGGCGTGGTCCAGGTACAACACGGCCGTGCGACCCGACGACCTGCGCGCTTTGGTACGCAGGCGCAACTTCCACACGCTTCACGTGGGCCCGATCTTCTCGGACCGCGCGTCTCTCCGATCCGGGAGAACGGCGCTCGACATGGTGGGACAGTTCCTCGTGTTCGACTTGGACTTGGAAGCCGCGCTCTTCCAGTACGATCCGGCGAAGCAAGGCGAGGTCGATCGATTCTGCAAGATGGCGTTCGCGAAGGTCGGCGTGCTCATGTGCATCCTGAACGCGTGCTTTGGATTCGAACGTTTCATGCCGGTGTACAGCGGCCGCCGGGGCGTGCATCTGTACGTGCTCGACGCGAAGTCGCCTTCGGGAAAGGAGGTATGGCGCTACCAAAACAACGTCCGGCGGGCGATCTGCTCGTTGGTCGACTTCAGAAACGCACACGACAGACGGCTCGTTCACAGCCAGTCGATCAAGAACAACCCCAACTTTGACGACGAGGGTGTGCAAAACGCGATCGAAAAGGCCAAGGAGGTACTGCTCACGGCTAGAAAGGAGGGAGGCGTCGGCTTGTTGGACGAGAGGGCGGACGTGTCGCGCTTCCTAGACCTGCTGTTCGACGACGGTGGGGACGAAAAGTTCCGCGCGTATCGCGACAGATTCCGAAAAGATGTCGAGAGCAAAGTGTTTTTTGCATTCGAACGATGTCGGTCTTCGGCTACACTGACTGCGATACGGAACGCGTGCGCGAAGATACACGTCGAAGAGTTAGAACGCAAACGCAAACGTGCTAACGCGAACGCCAACGCCGACGCAATCTCCGCCTCTACCTCTACCGCCACCTCTAATACAAAACAAACAAACAACCCGTTCTACACGCGCCGCATAGACGACATAGTCGCAGCCATGGTGTGGCCAGATCTCGATGCCGACGTGACTTCCAATATTATTCATTGCGTCAAGGCACCGTTCTCTCTCCACGGGAAGACTGGCAGAGTGGCCATTCCTATACCGCCTTCGCAAGTGTTCGAATCCTCCCGTTTGCCTCCCGTGGTGACAGGACGCGACGCGGTGGACGGTTGCAAGAACTTCTCTTGGGCAGTCGCGAGATTCAATTCGACCGTGTACGGACTTCTAGCCAGACCCGATGCTCATTCGATGGAGTGGTAGCCACTTTCGTACCCGTCTGTCTGTAGTGCGCAGGCCCTGATCTTCTTCGCCCCGTTTTGCGTCTCGCGGTCGCAACGACCGCGCTTGTTCGTTTTGTCGTGCGCGCGGTGGTCGTCGTCGTCGTCGTCGTCGTCCAAATCGACGTAGTACTCGGTTAGCTGTCCGACGGCCGCGCCGCGCAAGAGCCGCTCTTCGTTGTCTGCAATCTTCCACAACTCGTTTCTCGCTTCCCCCCAAAGGTCTGGGAATTGCAATTCTTCGCACACAGCCAACACGCCAATCCAGGAGTCCCAAGTTTTGCGCATGTCGCTCGACCTGTCGGGAGCGTAGCACGAAATTGGAAGCGGGACTGCGTCCGCCTCCGCGCCCGCGTCCGCGTCTGTCCCCACGATCGTGGGCACGCGCCACAATCCGAACCCGTCCACCCTGACCTCTCCGTGGAGTGACGGGCACGTATTCCAGTTGTTCGTCGCTGCGTCGTTTGAGGCGTGCATTCTCCTGTTGGTGCTCGCGTTGTGCTCGCTTTCCCCCTTCCCATATTGTAAAAAAATGTGTTCGGTGTGTTTACGTCGGGGGAGGGGGGGGGGCCCGGCCGGGTATGCGGAGGGTGGCGCAAGATTTGTATTGTTCTATGTTTTTGAAAATACTTAATAAAATACCTGGAAGCCTGGAAGCCTGGAAGGCTGGAAGGCTATACAAATTTATGCAACTAATTTGCTGCATATACTTTGCAGTCTGCCAAGCTGCCAAGCTGCCAAGCTGCCAAGCTGCCAATCTCGGTTCACCACTACCATATTTGTATTTAAAAGTTGAAAGTTGGAAACCCCTTCAAAGCCCCTCAAACCCACTCCATCCCCTTTTTACAAATTTATGCAGCGAATTTGTTGCATAAATTTGTAAAGCCTTCCAGGCTTCCAGGTTTCCAGGCAATGTATTAAATATTTACAAAAGTGTAGCACAATGCAAATCTTGCGCCACCCTCCGCATGAGCGGTCGGGGGAGGGGGGGGCCGGCCGGGTATGCGGAGGGTGGCGCAAGATTTGTATTGTTCTATATATTTCAAATATTAAATAAATCAGTTTTCGTCTCACTGGGATAATTACTGGGAGAATTACTTGCAACATGTAAACTGCAATGAAAATCGCGCACATATTTTACTGCAGGGCTATTTGCAGGGCTTTTTGTCGACAAAAAGCCCTGCAAAAAGCCCTGCAGTAAAATATGTGCGCGTTTTTCACTGCATATATTTGTATTTAAAAAAGCTGAAAGCTGAAAGCTGAAAGCTGAAAGCTGAAAGCTGAAAGCTGAAAGCTGAAAGC
>MDTG01375058.1_pt1 | contig 16873 bp, 14 predicted proteins | sample 811421 | NCBI WGS metagenome assembly MDTG01 (sample SAMN05326645, study PRJNA326480) | marine metagenome | isolation source: seawater | place: Pacific Ocean: South East | collected 2011
AATCTAGGCTGGATTTCTGAAGAGTATGCATTAGAATATTTAATAAGACTTGTAAAGGGAAGTATCGATACTAAAAAATATAATTCTTTAGAACATAAATCGGATAGAGTTGCTTATTTAAGAGCACTTTCTGTAAATACTCTAATTAATGATGCTGTGAATATCTTTATTAAAAATGAAGAAGATTTATTATCTGGAAATTATTCTAAATCTATTTTAGATCAGAGCGCTTTTAAAGCTCAAATGAAAGATATCATTGATATAAGCATTAAAAAAGTATATAATTCTGAAGAAGTGATTGAAAAAGAATTAAAAGGGTATCAGGTAATTCATCACCTTTTAGAGACTTTTGTCAAAGCAGCTGTTAATAATCAAAATAATTGTTTGAGTGCTTTTGACGAATTAGCTCTTGCCTGTATTCCTAAGACCTATCTCCATAAGGAAGGGGATTTGTTTACTCAGCTTTTAGATATTAGTTGTTTTATTGCCAGTTTAACAGACGGAAAGGCTTTAGAATGGTATAAAAAAATTAGTTAAATGATTAATTTATACGACGATAAATATTTTATGCGACGAGCTCTTGATGAAGCAAAAATAGCTCTTCAAAAAGATGAAGTTCCAGTAGGAGCAGTTATAGTTTGTGATAATCAGATCATAGCCAGAGCTCATAACCTTACAGAAACTTTAAATGATGTTACAGCACATGCCGAAATGCAAGCAATTACCAGTGCAGCTAATTTTATTGGAGGAAAATATTTGAAAGATTGTACTTTGTATGTTACATTGGAACCATGTCAAATGTGTGCAGGGGCGTTATACTGGGCGCAAATATCAAAAATAGTAATAGGCGCAAGTGATTCTCATAGGGGGTTTAGAGTTATGGGTACTAAAATGCATCCAAAAACTAACATAACATATGGGGTTTTGGCTTCAGAATCTAAGGAATTAATAGAGGATTTTTTCAAAGAAAAAAGAAAATTAAAATAAAAAACCCCCAGTGAACTGAGGGTTTGAATGTCATTAAAGATAAAATACTATTCTTCTATAAGTGTAACTCCTGTTGCAACTCTTCCTTTTTTACCATCTTCTTCTGAATATTCTACTTTGTCTCCTTCATTTAGTTTAATACCTTCTAAAGAAGTAACATGAACGAAGATATCTTCGCTTGTTTCATCGTTTGTAATGAAGCCATATCCTTTGGCTCCGTTAAAAAATTTTACTGTACCAGTCATTTATTATAATTTAATTAATATACAAATGTAGCAATTATATTATATAGAATGGAAATTTGTATTTAAAATCTAAAATTTACTTACTTGATTTTGAAGATTTTGCCTTCATTTTTTGAATGTTTTCGTTACTAAATGTATAGTCAGACAATTTTTTGCCTTTCCAACTATTATAAATAAAAACAGGCATAAATACGAACACAAAAAATAACATGGTGAATCCAATTATTTTATTGCCAAGTATTTCATCAAATGATTTATAATAAAAACCTACACAAATACTAATCATTAATGAAATAAATAAAAAAGAGATAATTTTTTTCATTTGAAATTTTAAATTCAAATTATTTATTCAACTTCAATGAAAGTTCATTAAGTTGTTCTTTATTTAAAGCAGAGGGGGAATCAATCATGACATCCTTTCCGCTGTTATTTTTTGGAAAAGCTATATAGTCTTTAATTGACTCGCTTCCATCTAGTATTGCAACTAATCTGTCAAATCCTAACGCTATCCCACCGTGAGGAGGCGCACCGTATTCAAAAGCGTTCATTAAGAATCCAAATTGCTCTTTAACTTCTTCTTTTGTGAAACCTAAATATTTAAACATTAAAGATTGGATATTTTTGTCATGTATTCTAATAGACCCACCTCCAATTTCGTTTCCATTTAAAACTAAATCATATGCATTAGCTTTAACTTTAGCTGGCTGAGTAGATAAAAGCTCAATTTGATCAATTTTTGGAGACGTAAAAGGATGATGCATAGCATGATATTTTTGAGTTTCTTCATCCCATTCAAGTAGAGGGAAATCTGTAACCCATAGCGGAGCAAATTCTTCAGGGTTTCTTAAATTAATATTATCAGCTATTTCTAGTCTTAGTGCACTTATTTGAGATCTAACCTCAGATTTTTTTCCAGAAAGAACCAAAATTAAATCCCCTTTTTGAGCATTTGTCTTTTTAGCCCAGTTATTAAAATCTTCTTGATCGTAAAACTTGTCAACTGAGGATTTAAAACTTCCATCAACATTACACCTAACATAGACCATACCCAAAGCTCCAATTTGTGGTCTTTTAACCCAATTTGTGTAATTATCAATTTCTTTTCTTGTAAAACTATTTCCATTAGGCACAGCAATTCCTACTACTAATTCTGCAGAATTGAAAACATTAAAACTTTTATGTTTAGAAAATTCATTTATCTCACCAAGCTCCATCCCAAATCTAATATCAGGCTTGTCACATCCATATTTTGACATTGCATCATCATAAGTAATCCTTGGGAATTTATCAATGGATACTTTTTTTATAGATTTTAAAAGATATTTGACTAATCCTTCAAAAGTATCTAAAATTTCTTCTTGATTTACAAATGACATTTCACAATCAATTTGAGTAAATTCAGGCTGTCTATCTGCTCTTAAATCTTCGTCTCTAAAACATTTAACGATTTGAAAATATTTATCAATTCCTCCAACCATTAAAAGTTGTTTAAAAGTTTGGGGAGATTGAGGAAGAGCATAAAATTCGCCTTTATTCATTCTTGAGGGCACTACAAAATCTCTAGCACCTTCTGGAGTTGATTTAATTAAGTAAGGAGTCTCAATATCTATAAAATTTAACTTTGATAAATAACTTCTTATTTCTGCACTTACTTTATGCCTAAATATTAGTTTTTCTTTAACAGTATTTCTTCTAATATCTAGATATCTGTATTTCATTCTGAGCTCTTCTCCTCCATCTGAATTATCTTCAATTGTAAAGGGGGGAGTTTTTGAACTATTTAAAATTTTTAAATCAGACACTAAAATTTCAATATCACCTGTTGGAATATTAGGATTTTTAGAACTTCTTTCAATAACCTTTCCTTTTATTTGAATTACAAACTCTCTTCCTAGACCTTTAGCTTTTTCTAAAAGATTTTTTGAGCTTCTTTCTTCATCAAAAATTAGCTGAGTAATTCCATACCTATCTCTCAGATCAACCCACACCATAAATCCCTTGTTTCTGGGTTTATGTACCCATCCACATAAGTTTACTTGCTTTTCAGAGTCTGATATTCTTAATTCTCCACAATTATGAGTTCTGTACATGCCAATATAATATAATGTAAATTTAAGAAGATATTATCTATATCTTAAACCGATCCACAATTTAAATTTTTCAATCATCATAAACAAAGAAGGAACAACAAATAAAGTTAAAAATGTTGCTACTACTAGTCCTGAAATTACAGTTGTTGCCAATGGTCCCCAAAAAACAAAATTATCACCTCCCCAATATATATTTGGATTAAAATCACTGAAAAGAGTGTAAAAATTTATATTAAAACCAGCTGCAAGAGGTACAAGACCCCCAATGGTTGTAATTGCAGTAAGTAAAACAGGCCTTAGTCTAGATTTACATGAATCTATAATTGATTCGTACTTAAGTTGGATTAATTTTTTGTTTTTATTTGACTCGTCTAATTTTTTTCTATTAAGTAAAATTTCAGAATAATCCAGAAGAACAACTCCATTGTTAACTACTATTCCAGAAAGAGCAATAATGCCCATCATAGTCATCATAATGACAAATGAATTTCCAGAAACAGCTAAATATCCAAATACCCCTATAAGACTTAAAATTATAGCTATCATAATAATTGTTGGTTTACTAATGGAATTAAATTGAAGAATTAATAACAAGAAAATTAGTAATAACCCAGTCATAAATGCTTTTAGTAAAAAATCTTGATTTTTATTTTGCTCTTCAATTTGTCCAGTGTAATCAATATTAATCATGCTAATATCTTCATTGAAACTCTTCATTTCACTGACAATTTGATTCACAATAGCTCCTGCATCTACATAGCCTGAGGATAGACCTGAATAAATCGTAACAATTCTTTTAAAATCTTTGTGTTTAATTTCACTAAAAGTAGTAGCTCTGGAATTACTAGACACACTTGAAATAGGAATTTCTTTGACCATTCCGTTGTTAGGATCTTTAAAAGTTAAATTTTGATAAAATAAAATATTTTCAGAATATCTGTTATCCTTATTAAATCTAATATTAATATCATAATCCTCTCCATTTTCTTTGTAAATACCAGCTTTAGTTCCAAATAAAGCTGCTCTTAATTGTTGTCCAACTTGTCCTACACTAAGCCCTAGTTCACCTGCCTTTTCTCTGTCAATATTCACTAAATTTATTACCCTTGACTTATTAACGTCTATTTTTAATTCTTCAATACCAGGAATATTTCTTGTGTTAATGTATTCAGTTATTTTTTCTGCTTTCTCAATTAAAGTACTGTAATCTTTTCCAGTAATTTCAATATTTATAGGGTATCCTACAGGTGGACCAGATTGATTTTTTTCAACCGCAATAGACACTCCTGGATATTTATTTTTTAATGTTTGTTGAATTTCTTTTCTTACATCTCTAGAACTCAAACCTTGACGATATTTAAAATCTCTAAAAGAGGTAGTAATTTTAGCCCTGTTTGGCATTTCCGATAGAGCTCCAAGCTCTTTTTCGGGGTTTTCGGATCCTTCACCAACTTGAGAGATATTGTTTTGGATCATAAAATTGTATCCAGAACTATCATAATATTTGTCAGAGTAAATAATTGAATTTATATCCGATTCAATTAGTTTGGCAATTTTGTTAGTTTTGGAAATATCTGTTCCCTCAGGATATTCAACATAAACTATAATTTGTCTCGGGTCTTCGTCAGGGAAGAACTCAATACTCGTTCTTTGACTTTGAATTGATGCTCCAAAGCTAATAAAAGCTATCACTAAACTTATAAAAGTAGAAAGAATGATTAAATAAGGCCTTTTGCCCACTAATATTATTTTAAGTAATTTCTCGTAATTGCGATCAAGAATTGGAAGAAACCTGGATTGGAAGTCATTGGCTAATTTTCTTAAAAATAACCTGTAAATCCAAAAATTTATAGACACAAATATTTGAAGAGATCCTAAAAATCTATAAAATCCGGCAGCTTCTGCATCTGAAACTAAAAAGCCTAATATTAAAAATAAAATTCCAAATATTCCCAGGACTGATGTAAGCCTAATAATTCTTTTAATGGGCATATCGGTGTCTTCAATTTTCATAAATCTTGAAACCAAAACCGAATTAAAAAAGACGGCTACTAATAACGAAGAGCATAGTACTATTGAAAGAGTAATAGGGAAAAAAACCATGAATTTACCTATTCTCCCAGGCCATAATCCAAGTGGAATAAATGCAGCTACTGTCGTAGCTGTGGATATTATTATAGGAAAAGCAATTTCAGAGATGCCTTTTTTTGTAGCTTCTATTCTGCTCATTCCTTCTTTTTCCATCAGCCTGTAGACGTTTTCAACAACAACAACAGCATTATCAACTAACATACCTAATCCGAGGATTAGACCAAATAAGATCATGGTGTTTAATGTATTTCCCAAAGCAGCCAAAATAGCAAGAGACATGAACATTGACATAGGTATTGCAATACCAACAAAAAGAGCATTTTTAAATCCTAAGAAAAATAATAATACTAAAACAACGATGACAACACCAAAAATTATACTATTTACTAAATCTGTGACTTGATTTTCAGTCAATTCAGACTGGTCGTTTGTTATTGAAACTTTTAAGTTTTTAGGAAAAACATTATTTATATTATGCTCAACAATGGAGTGAATCTTTTCTGCGGCATCTATAGTGTTTTGACCAGATCTTTTTTTAACATCTAACATTACAACTGATTCCCCGTTTTCTCTTGCATAAGTTGTAACATCTTTTTCTTTAAACTTTATATCTGCAATATCTTTTAAAAATACAGAGTTGTTGTAAAAAGATTTAACAACAAAATTTTCCAGATCAGATGGAGAGGTTATTTCTCCAATAATTCTAACTGTCTTTCTTTGTTCATTGGCCTTTAAATTCCCAGCCGAGACAGAGATATTTCCTGCTTGAATAGAATTTATTATATCATAAAAAGAAACTTTGGAAGCCATCATTTTATAAATGTCTACCGCAATTTCAACTTCTTTATCAAGAGCTCCTCTTATATCAACTTTCTTTATTTCAATCAAACTTTCAATTTCATCTTGTAATATTTCTGAGTATTCTTTTAATTTTTCGGTAGTGTAATCTCCTGAGATATTTATATTCAATATTGGCATTTCCTCAGTAAAAGTCATATTGAAAACATTAGGATCAACTTTAACATTATTGTACATGGGCCAATCTTCGCTTGCTACAGCTGTTTCAACTTCATCTTTGACCTTAAGTTTAGCTTCAGTATATCCTATTCCATCGTCAAATTCTATTATTATTAATGAAAAATTTTCTTGAGATGAAGATTTTATTTCTAAGATATTATTGATAGATTTGAGTTTATCCTCAAGAGGTTCAGTAATGAGTTTTTCAAGATCTTCTGCCGTATTTCCAGGATAAATAGAGCTTACAAAAACTATATTTTCCTTTATTTCAGGATAATCTTCTCTTGGCATATTAAAATAGGCATCAATTCCTAGTAGTAGAACTAAACCCATAACTACATACATTGTAGTACTATTGTTTACAGCCCAGGACGATGGTAAAAATTCTTTTTCTTTATTGTTCAATTTCTTATTTTTTAGTTGATGATTTTAACTCTAGCATTGTCCACTAATTTTCTAATTCCTTCAGAAACCACCTTATCACCTGAGTTCAAGCCTGAGACAACCTCTATATTTACTCCGTCATTTTTCCCTGTAATTATGGTTGTTTTAGAAGCATAGGTTTTATTATCCTCAATATAAATTTTATAAACATATTCCTTATTATCACTGTCAATACTAATAAAATTTTGATTGATCATTAACGCTTCTTTGTTTGAGTAATCGTTGATATTTACTTTTGAATTTAAATTGGGCTTTATATTTAAATTATTTTTTTCAATATCCATTTCTATTCTAAATGTTCTGTTTATTGGATTTATGTAATTGCCAGATTGTCTTATTTTAGTTAATATAGATTTATCTAGTAAAGGAAAGTGGGCAATTGCTTTATTCCCAGTATTAATTGAAGAGATGTATTTTTCCGGAACATTTGACTCAATATATAAGTTGTCTAAATTTAAAAGCATCATAAGATTTGACCTACCAGGGTAAACTACTTCACCTTTTTTTGCCACTACATTATCTATAGTTCCGCTAAAAGGAGCCTCAATTAATGTTTTTTTAATTTGTTTTTTTAATTGATTTATACCCTGTTTTTGTGCTTCATAAATTGATTTAGTTTCCAAAAATTTAATTTCGCTTCCGATTTTTTGATCCCACAATCTTTTTTGTCTTTCATAAGTTGTTTTGGTTAATTCAAAACCAATTTCAAGCTGAAATAATTGTTCTTTTAATCCCCCATCATCAATTTTTATCAATGGCTGTCCTTTATTTACTATATCCCCGCTTTTTACATAGATGTTTTTAACAATTCCAGAAAATTCTGGATAAATATTTATTAATTCATCGGACTTAACACTTCCTTGTACTTGAACATAGTGATCAAATTCTATTGGATTAACGGTAAGGACTTCAACTATTGGTAGTTGTGGGTTTGTATCTAATTCCTCTAATTTATTATCAATGATTTGAAGCTTATCAGCAAAATCCTGCTGTGACGTTGCTATTTCTTTTCTTTTAAGCTTGATTTGCTCTATATCATTTGATTCCAGTACGCTTTGTAGCGTAGGGCTATTCTCACATGATGTTATTGAAACGATAAGTAAGAGTGTAAGTATGTTTTTCATTTTAAAATTAATTCTGAGTTAAAATTCCTTCGAGATTTGTTTTTTTATTGATAACCTCGAGCATGGACTGTATTAATTGATTTTGAATAGAGTAAAGTTGAATTTGAGCTTGTCTTAATTCGAGACCAGAGATTAATCCTTCTAAAAATTTTATCTGATTTTTTCTTTCAATTTTTTCTGCAAGTTTTACATTCTCAGCCGCATTATTGTATGAATTTACTGCAAATTGATATTCACTGTTTGCGTTATCTAATTCTATAATAATTTTCTTTTCAGATTCAGACAAATCAACTTTAGATTTTTCAAACTCTATTTCAGCTTGTTGAGTTTTAGCAGATCTTCTAAGAGAACTGAAAACTGGAATAGACATTGAAACACCAGCAATTGAATAGCCATACCAGTTTTGATCTGAATTAAAAAACTTGAAAGAATCATTATTTCCATTGTAACCTCCTTTTATAAATGCTCTAACAGTTGGCAGTGCTTTCGACTTTTCAAGGGTCAATAGTGTCCGTTGAGATTTACTATTGTTAAAAGCCATTTGATAATCAATATTTTTCTCCATTTGAAAGTTTTCTATTGATTTTTTTTCTAGTATACTTTTAAGAGTTAAATCTTGTAGGCTATTACTTAGAACAATTTCTTTATCAATATCATATCCTATAACAAGCTTTAATAAGCTTAATGATGTTTTATTTAATTTTGAGGAGTAGTCAAGCGAGTTTTTAATTGTACTGTAAGTAATTCTCAGTTGTTCTACATTCTCTAGCTCAGTGAGTCCGTTCCTATAGATTTTTTCAATTTCATCTAAATTATTTTGGACGTTTGATAAATTTCTTTTTAAAACCTTAACTCTTTCTTGACTTGCAAGTGCATTTCCATATGCAGAAATAATGGCTCTTTTTACCTCAAGATCAGTTTTTATTTTTGCTTTGTAGGCAATATCCATGTAAAGTTTTATAGAGGCTAATCCCACTGAATACGATCCATCAAACAATAGCTGTGATAGGGTAACCGAACCATCAATTGTTTGTTTTGTTCCAAATGATAATTCAGCAAATTCTCCAGGGTTGCCTCCGAAAAATTCGGCAGGGACTAAAGATATTGGTTGTTTGATGTTGTTATTATATTCAATAAAAGAACTGATTTGAGGAAGACCAGTGGCAATTGTTTCCCATTTTTTTGCATTAGCAATTTTTACGTCGTTTGCTGCATTTTTAGACGTACTATTATTTATTAATCCAAACTCTATAGCCTGATCCAATGTAAATGAATCTTGACTTTGTAATTCAAAAGAGAATAAAATGAGATATATTATTACAGCGATTTTCTTCATTATTTATTAATAAAATGATTTAATTTTTTTAATCCTTTTTCAGTTACGATTGCTCTTAAGTGATATTCAATAAAATCAATTTTTAAGTTGACAGGATCATATAATTTCGTAGGAAAGGTATCAAGATCTCTGATTCCGATCATTCCTTTAAAATAGAGCCTCGAAATAAAGTCTATTTTAATATCCTTTCTAAATAAACCTAGTTTAATTCCATTTTTAAGAGACCCTGTTGTTGATTTTGTAATAAAATCAAATTGTTTCTTATTGATTTCTTTGTGAATCATTGGATAATATTTTTCTAACTGATATAAAGGAGAAACACTTTCTTTTTTTAAGTACTTTATCAAGAAAAGATTGATATCATATATTTCACTAATTGGATTGTCAGAAGTTTTTTTAATTTCAGTAATACCTTTGGTGATACTATTAAACATGTAGCTTGTCACCGCATTTACAAGTTCAGTTTTGTTTTCAAAAAAATTATAAATAGTTTTTTTAGAAATTCCCATTGCATTAGCAATTTGATCCATTGTCACGCTTTTAAATCCAATGGTTAAGAAAAGCTCCCGGGTTTTTTCTAAAATTAATTCTTTCAAAATATTTTTTTGGAGTGCAAATATAAAAAGGAAACTAATAATACGCAAGTAGTTTCCAAAGTTTCATTTAAAAAATTAATATTTATTTAAAATCTTATTAGTGTATTTTTGTAAAAAAATAAAATGATGGAATCGTTTAAGGATTATAATAAAATGCTTGAAGAGGGATTAAAAAAAGTTTCTCTTGGCTCTAAGCCTGACACCTTGTATGATCCAGTTAAATATATATTAGACATTGGGGGGAAAAGAGTTAGACCGGTTCTAGCCTTAATGGCATGCTCATCGTTTGGCTCTAATCCAAATATAGCTCTTAAAGCAGCACTATCAGTTGAGTTATTTCACAATTTCACTTTAATTCACGATGATATAATGGATTCCGCAAATACAAGACGTGGAAAAGAAACAGTACATAAAAAATGGGGGATTAATTCTGGTGTTCTTTCTGGAGATGTAATGCTTATAATGGCCTACCAATTGCTAGAGAGTTATGATTCAAAGACTTATTTGGAGTTAAATAAACTTTTAAATAAAACGGCAAAACAAGTATGTGAAGGTCAACAAATGGATATGGATTTTGAATTGAAATCAAATGTTGAATTTGAAGAATACATAAAGATGATTGAATTTAAAACAGCTGTTCTTTTGGGATGTTCTTTGAAAATGGGAGCAATCATTGCCCATGCCTCTAAAGAAGATCAAGAGTTTATATATCAGTACGGTATTAATTTAGGATTAGCATTTCAATTTCAAGACGATTATTTAGACACTTTTGGTCAACAAAACAAAGTTGGAAAAAAAATAGGAGGAGATATATTAGAAAATAAAAAAACTGTTTTGTTTCATATGGCAATTGAAAATTCAAACGAATCACAAAAGGAAAAAATTTTAGAATTATATAGTTCAAAAGAAAACTTGTCTGGAGATAAAATAAATAAAATTACCTCTTTGTTTATTGAAACAAAAGCAGATAAATCTTCTCTGAAACTTGTTGATCAGTACACTAAAAAAGCTATTAAATTAATTAATTGTTTGAGTTTTGATCAAACTAAGAAAAACGATTTTATTAATTTTTCTAATTCTCTTATGAAAAGAGATTTATAGATTAAAAAGTCTTTTATAAATAGTTTTTAAAAATATTCCTGTTGAAAAACTAGACATTATTTTTATTTCTTCAAGCAAATTAGTCTTCTCATCTAGAAATTTAAATATCAATTTGGGATGATTATTTTTAAACATTTGAGTAAATAGTTTTCTTCCTAAGTGGTTGTTATGGAATAATACGTCTAAAAAGATTAAATCATAAAACCAAAACCTTGTTTTTTTTGAATATTTTTTAAAATCATCGTTTTGTTTTAAAAATTTTAAAAGTGTTTTGGTTTTTTTTTCAATATTTTTAAAAGTATAACCAGTACTAGGTTTACTCCATCCTCCTGCTGAACCAATATAAATTATATTTTTAGAATTTTGTTTCTGGAAAGGAAATCCAGTCATTGGAATTTTACCTGATTCTTTATTTATTATGGTATAGTCTTTAATACCTGACTGCTGTAAATAACTAACAATAGAATTTTCATATCCTTTTTTATCTAAAAGATCTTTTGAGAATAAAGTATATTCAACTAATGCCTCATTTTTAGAAAAGGGCAATACATACATAAATCTTGTATTGGAGTTTTGTTCAATAGAGAAGTCCATGAAAGTTGCTTCATTTTTATCGAAAATGTCTTCCTTGGTTTTAATAAACCAACCCTCAAAATGTTGAATTAAAAGAGGGTACTTGGAATTATTTTTTAAAAGTTTCCAGTCTAAAATACTGTTGAACACCTTAGCTGAATTGTAAAGACCATTCTCTGTTTTAACTTCACAATGAGTTCCCTCATCTCGAACGCTTAAAACCTTGTCTTTTAATGACTGGATATTAGTATTTTTTGAAATTATCTTATTTGCTTGATTATAATAAGACATGCTTTTAAGCATCTTATATCTCAAGGGGTTTAAGGAAATAATTTTATTAATCCCCGGGCTTTTAAAAACTACTTTTTCCCATTTATGAAAAGTAAGAGGGTCCCAATCGCTTTTTTCTTTTTCCCAAAAACACCAAGTTCTATCATCTATTTTTTTAGGGTGTTCAGGATCAATTATTAAGATTTTCTTTTTTGAAAAATATTGGTCAACAGATAGAGCAGAAGCAATTGAAAGACCTGAGGCCCCACCTCCACAAATTATGTAGTCGTAATCTAATTCCATTCTATTTCAAAGATACGAAATAAGATCTTTCAAATTTTTAGACTTATCTAAATTTTTTTTTACTTATACCTAAAAATATCATATATTTGTAGGCATGTTATCCTTCACTGAAGAAAATCATTTAAAAGCTATTTTTCATCTTTCCATTGATGAAAAAATTGGTGTAAGTACAAATGCAATTGCTCAAAATCTAAAAACCAAAGCACCATCAGTAACAGATATGCTTAAAAAATTATGTGATAAAGAGTTAGTGACATACAAAAAATATCAAGGTGCTGCACTCACAGAATTGGGTAGAAAAACAGCATTGAATATTATTAGAAAGCACCGTTTATGGGAAGTTTTTTTGGTCGAAAAACTAAATTTTAATTGGTCAGAAGTGCATGAGGTTGCGGAGCAATTAGAGCATATTAAATCAAAAAAACTTACCAATGAATTAGATAAATTTTTAGGATATCCAACAAAAGATCCACACGGAGACCCTATTCCAAATACTGCTGGCTTTATTAAATACACAACCAAACTTTTATTATCAGATTTACAAATTGGAGATAAGGGAACTTTTGTTGGTGTGAAAGATTCTTCTTCCGCTTTTTTAAAGTTTTTAGATAAAAGGAAAATAGCTTTAGGTTCAAGTATTGAAATTCTACATATTGAAGATTTCGACGATTCTTTACATATTGGAATGGCTGAAACCAATTTAACTATTTCTATGAAATCAGCTAACAATATTTATGTAACTAAAATATAATTATGTATCAAGATATTATAATTTTTTTTGAAAGTTTAGACCCGGTTTTAGGAGCGTTTATCGCTACTTTGTTTACCTGGGGATTGACTGCTTTTGGAGCTTCTTTTGTTTTTTTATTTAAAACGATGAACAGAGTAGTTTTAGATGGAATGCTAGGATTCACTGGAGGGGTTATGGTAGCTGCAAGTTTTTGGAGTTTATTAGCCCCTGGAATAGAAATGTCAGAGGGAGAAGGATTTGTAAAAGTTATTACAGCAGCAATTGGATTTGCTTTTGGGGCCCTTTTTATTTTTGGATTGGATAAGATTTTACCTCATTTGCACATAAATTTTAAAGAAGCAGAAGGTATAAAAACACCTTGGCACCGAACAACATTGTTAACACTTGCTATTACACTTCACAATATTCCTGAGGGACTCGCAATTGGAGTTCTTTTTGGTGGGGTGGCTGCAGGATTACCTGAAGCTTCTATTGCTGGAGCAGTAGTATTAGCCATAGGAATAGGGATTCAAAATTTTCCTGAGGGAATAGCAGTAGCAATGCCACTTAGAAGACAAGGAATGAGTAGAAAAAAAAGCTTCATGTACGGACAGGCTTCAGCAGCTGTTGAACCTATAGCAGCAGTTATTGGTGCAGTAGCAGTAACATTTTTTACCCCAATACTACCTTATGCATTAGCTTTTGCAGCCGGAGCAATGATTTTTGTTGTGGTGGAAGAAGTGATTCCTGAAACACAACAGGACAAAAATACGGATATAGCTACACTTGGCTTCATTGGAGGATTTATAGTTATGATGGTATTGGATGTAGCTCTTGGATAGTCTTTTTAAATTTTTATGAAATATTTTTTTGTCTTTTTATTTTTAATCCCTCTGTATACATATTCTCAAGTAATCAATATTAAGGGGTCTGTTTACACAGAGTCTGAGGGACTAAGTTATGCCAGTGTAAGTATATTGGATTCTGATTTAGGGGTCATTGCAGATGAATATGGGAAATTTAATTTAAAAGTTGATCTCTCAGTTCATAAAACACTGTTTGTTTCATTTTTAGGTCATATTCCAAAAAAAATTTATTTAGAGAATTCTTTATTAAACTTAAATAATCTAAAAATAATTTTGGAGGAAGATATAAATGGTTTAAATGAAGTGATAGTTACAGGATCTTTAAATGAAGAGTATGTAACAGAATCTCCAGTAAAGGTTAATGTAGTTACAAGTAAAAAAATAAATTCATTTCTTCCCTCAGCAGGATTAGATATCACAAAAATAGTTCAGCTTGTTAACGGAGCTCAAGAAGTAATAGACTGTGGAGTTTGTTACACAAATTCAATAAGTATAAATGGTTTAGAAGGGCCGTATACATCCGTATTATTAGATGGTATTCCTATGTATGGAAATTTAGCGTCGGTATATGGACTTAACGGAATACCTAATATGATAATAGACAGATTAGAAATTATCAAAGGACCAAGCAGTACTTTATATGGTTCAGAAGCAGTTGCGGGTGTAATTAATATTATAACTAAGAATCCTAAAGATCAACCTTTTCTGTCTTTAGACGTTCAAGGAACCACACTTAAAGAGAGTTTTGTCAATTTAGCTTTAACTCCTAGTTTTGGAAAATCCTATGGATACTTTGGGATTAATTGGGATCAAAAAAGTAATTATGATGATTATAATAATGATGGTTTTGGAGATGATATTAATCTAACTAGGTTGTCAATTTTCAATAAATGGAATATTTACAGAAAATCTAAAAAGGAATTTATTATAACAGCAAGATATTATTTTGAAGACAGAAGAAATGGAGTTAAAGAGTACTTGAGTAATAATAATTATAAAAAAATTAGAGGCAACAGTCAAGTATACGGAGAAAGTATCTACACAAATCGTTTGGAATTATTTGGCAAATATGAATTTGCCTTTAGCGAGGGTTTTGAAGTCAACTATTCCTTTTCAAAGCATGACCAAAATAGTTATTATGGATCTGACTATTATCAAGCAAACCAAGATATTTTTTTCTCACAATTCACTTTAGATAGAAATTATGGAAATCATGATTTATTATTTGGAGCTTCGTTTAAAAATAACTTGTATGATGATAATACGATAGCAACTCAGTCTGTGGTCAATGGATCAATAATTAATAATAATTCAAATCGATTAATTCCAGGATTATTAATTCAAGATCAGTATAAACCATCTGAAAAAATATCTATAATTGGTGGTCTTAGAGTAGATCACTTTAATGAACATGGTTTTATTTATGCTCCTAGTTTTCATATTAAATATAATCCAGGAGATTGGTTGTCATTAAGATTAAATGCTGGTACAGGGTTTAGGCTGGTTAATTTATTTACTGAAGATCATGCATTTATTACTGGACAAAGAGAAGTAAAAATTTTAGAGGAGCTAAAGCCAGAACAGTCCAAAAGTCTAATCTTTAATGCTAATTATATTTATACTGGTTTAAATGGGTCTGGTAATATTGACTTGGATCTTTTCTACACCTATTTTTCAAACAAAATAATTCCAAATTATGATAATAAAAATTTCATTATTTATGAAAATTCAGATGGATATGCTTATTCCAATGGAATTAGCGGAGCATTAAATCATACTTTTTTAAATGGAGTTGCTTTTTCCTTAGCCTTCAATCATCAAATTGTTAGATATACTGAAATTGAAAATAATAAAGAAAATTTTTTTGATATGGAGCATTCTCCAAAATGGACTGGTAGTTTTAATTTAAAACTTCCAATTAATAAAAAATGGTCTATTAATTCTTCCTCCAATTACGTCGGAGTTATGCAATTGCCAATTGTATTTGAAATGAAGGATAACGGAGAAATAAGTTCTGTGGCTAGACCAACTAAAAGCAAGCCATTTAGTATACATAATATTAATATAAATGGTATTCTAAACAATAAAAATGAAATTTATTTTGGCATACTGAATGCTTTTAATTTCAGACAAAAAGAATCTCCATTAGTTGGATTTAACGATCCTAAATATCCAACAGGATTTAGTCCATATTTTGACACATCATACTCATATGCTCCAAACCAAGGAACAGAATTATTTATAGGTTACCGATTAAATATTGGAAACAAATAATTGTTTTTTTAATCGTTGAAAGATGCTAATGTAAAAACAGTTTTACGCGATAATATAACTCTGTTATTGGAAACTTTATTTACAAATAATTTAAATTCTTGACTGCTAAAAAGTTCATCAAGGCCATTAACCAAACTAACCATGTCAATAGCACCTATAATAGCATGATGGGTTGAACCCGAATCATTTTGACCGCCCGCAAAAACTTCACTCAAACCGTATTCTGTAAACAATTTTGATTTACCATTTTCCTCCATTTTAGAAATAAGATCTTTGTATGCATCCATATACGTAAATGGATTTTTAACATTCATAACAAAAACCATTGTAACCCCTGTTTTACCTTGTCCTTTACCACCTACTAAATTTCTTAATAAAGTTTGGGAATTTTCTTTGATAAGTGGGGTGAGAAGTTGATTTATTTTTTGAAACTCCTCGGAGGAATTAGTTCTAGCATATTCATCTTGCATTTCTTGTACATCACTAAATTTGTATACAAAAGATAAATTAGAATCCTCAATTCCATTAAAGTGTTCGTCAACTATTTCAACAGTAGCTGCACCTGCCTTTGCAAAATCTGTTTCAAAATGATTTGTCATTTCTGAGATTATTGTTTGAATATTACTTGGATCTTCAACCTTAAAACTATAGATAGATGTAATTCCTTGAGAATAAGTTGATATAGATAAAATAATAAAAACAATTTTTATAAATATTTTTTTCATGATTTAATTTTTAATTAGCCATCTCAGCATTGTATGCAGTAGGGTCAAATGCATTATATACTTCCACTACCTTATTATTTTCCCATTTAAACCAACAATAT
>MDTG01342066.1_pt1 | contig 16870 bp, 14 predicted proteins | sample 811421 | NCBI WGS metagenome assembly MDTG01 (sample SAMN05326645, study PRJNA326480) | marine metagenome | isolation source: seawater | place: Pacific Ocean: South East | collected 2011
ATAAACCCACCAACACCAATAAGGCGACAAGTCCAGCGAAACCCGACTCGCCGAACTTATTAATGATGGATGTGAGGTTACCTATAACATTCACGCCAAAGATACCAGTCCCAAAGATGACTTCAGATACTGCACCTATAGCTACAAAGGACATCAATAGATGAGCTAAGTCATCTACATATCCCTTGACTTGTGTTACGATTTCCTTCATTTGGTTTTCTCCCGTTAGTTAAGAAAAAAAAGGGTTCTCGATTAAAAAGAACCGAGTAACCCTCAAGTATAACTATCTATTCGATTAATAATAAATTCCAATATATATTTATATATTGAAGTTTTTCATTAAGGGTATATTTATAATTAGATAAAAACATTTAGGTGAAATATGGCTATCGACTACGAAATCTTTGACGGTAAATCTTTATCATCATTATTTAAAGACATTTACGAAAATACAGAATACAATAGAAAACAACTCGATGTGTTAACAAAAGAGTTGGTGACTTTTATAAAGGATGGCGACACGGCAGTCCAACTTGTCCCTATGATAAAAGAATACTTAGAAATAAATGTTAAGAATGATGACCAACTTGTCAAGATGGCGGCAATCGTGCAAAGACTAATATCGGCCGAGGGTAAGGTTGGAGCTGAAGATGAGTTTGGTTTAACAGATAAAGAGAAAGAACAATTATTATCAGGCATGGAAGATACTATCAAAGACATACAAGCTGAATCAGACAAAATACATAGTAAAATACAATCCAAGGTTAATTAATGGCTTATCGCGTAAAAAAAACAGTCGATACTACTACATCAATTCCTTTAGGTCGACTAGCTAAACCTATTGAGATAAGTTCATACGTAAAAAAAATTGTAAACGCATCACAATATGATTTTCATGAGTCTGAGGCGTTTGAAGTCACGGAAGTTGTGCTTAATGAATCATCAAACAGAGGAAGTGTTTTTGGTTCTTTTATTAATAACCCTGCTCAAGAGATACTTGGTGGTATTGTAAAACCTTTAATACCACACATAACAACCGTGCCTTTAGTTGGAGAACACGTTGTGGTTGTAGAATATAATGACCAACATTATTATACAAGTATCATAAATCGTAAAGGTTCAGTCAACGAAAACTCCATTCCAGGTGTAGGAACTGAATATGTATCGAATACTAAATATGGTGAAAACTTTGAAAGAAAAAAAGTAAAACAAATTGAAATCAATGAAGGGTCTGTTTTATTTGAAGGTCGATTTGGCCAGTCTATTCATTTCGATGGTGTAAACAACTCACCAACAATCAGAATCAGAACAAATGTAGATGAAACTGATGGAGATTTTACAAAAGAAAATATAGATACGGACGATAGCTCAATCACGATGACATCGGATGGTCGTGGTATAAATTTTGATGGACAAGAACGCCGAGGAAAAAATATCATAATAAAATCTGACAATATATTTATTAGTGGAGATAGTGTAAATATAAATTCTAAATCGGGACAAACGATAAAAATGGGTAATCCGACTTTACCGATGAAACCAACAGTAAGAGGTGATGTTTTATTACAGTTTCAAGCAGACGTGACAACTCTTTTAAGTGACATTCAACAACTACTTGTTCTTGGTAGTGCTGGAGCTATTGCTGCAAAATCTGTAACTTTAGTTCCGAAAATAAAAAGGTTAGTCGAAACTATCTCAAAACAAAAATTCTTAAACAAAGATATTTTAGCATCATAAAAAATAGGAGTTATTATGACTAAAAAAGACCTCGTAAAAATAATTCGAGAAGTGGTTAAACGAGAGGTACAAAAAGAAGTAAAAAAGATATTTATAAAAGAGAGTACCTCACCAAAGTTAGAAAACATTTTGACTGAGGTTGAAACCTCTAAACAATCCACACCAACTAAAAAATACACCGATAATGAGGCTTTAAATAAAGTTTTGAATGAAACAGTCGCACTTTCAAATAAATCGACTGATGAGTATCCAACATTAGGTGGTGGAGCTTTTGATACTAAACGTATGACCGAACTTTTAGGTTATGGTAAAACTGACGATGTAAAACGTGATATGGTAGCTGTTGATACGTTTAAAAAGGCAGGTGTATCATCGGAGCAAGTACCAGAATCGGTAACTAATGCTTTGACAAGAGATTATAGTGACTTGATGAAAGCCATGAATAAGAAAGGTAAGTAATGCCAGGTGCACAAGAAAAAGATTTAAACCCAGATACCTTTATAGGCTTATCTTTTCCATTACGGAGGAGTAACACAAGTGATTTTGAGTTGACCAAAACATCACTAGAACAAGCTAATCATAATCTACGTAATTTGTTTTTAACTTATCCTGGTGAAAGAGTCGGACAACCAACTTTTGGAAGTAGATTAAGAGATTTGTGTTTCGAACCAGTCGATGATGATTTACCTGCAAAAGTTGAAGAAGAAGTAAGAAAAACTGTAACTAATTGGTTACCCTATATTATTGTAAGAGAAGTAAATACTTTGAGTGAAGACGGTGATGAAAATAAAATATTCGTACAGGTAAAATATTCTACAACATTAAACCCAAATACTTTGGAATCGATTACTGTTGATGCAACTTATACAGCAACAGCTTATTAGGAGTGATAAATGCCACGCACAAGTGTAAAAAAGAATAAAGTCAAATCAGTAAATTATCTTAATAAAGATTTTAGTGATTTCAGAGATAATTTGATAGAATTTGCCAGAATATATTTTCCAAACACTTATAATGATTTTAATGAGGCGTCGCCTGGTATGATGTTTATTGAAATGGCGGCGTATGTTGGTGATGTCTTATCATATTACGTAGATAGTCAATTTAGAGAATCATTACTAGCTTATGCAGAAGAAAAAAGAAATGTATATACAATAGCACAATCTTTTGGATATAAACCAAAGACAACTTCACCAGCATCAGTAGTGTTAGATGTTTTTCAATCAGTTCCCGCACTTAATGGAAAACCAGATTTGAGATATGCACTAAATATTGAAGCTGGAACAGAGATAATCGCCGGTTCTACGGGTACAAACTTTAGGACATTAGAAGATGTTAATTTTAAATTTTCTAGCTCATTTGACGCACGTCAAACTGAAATATTAGAAAGTGATAGTGGTGTTGCTACAAAATTTTTATTAAAGAAAAAAGTTAAGGCCGAGAGTGGAACGGTTACTACCGAAACATTTACTTTTGGTGCGTCAGAAAAATATAAACAAATTAAGTTATCCAACCCCGACGTGATTGAAATTTTATCATGTACCGATAGTGACGGCAATACTTGGTCTGAAGTTGATTCCTTGGCTAGAGACACGGTATTTGAAGACATGGAAGCAAATACTTTAAATTCACCAGACTTGGTTGAAGATAGAGAAACCGTGCCATATATATTAAAGCTTAAAAAGACATCTAGGAGATTCACAACTTTTATTGATGAGAACGACCAAACTTTGTTAAGATTTGGTGCTGGTATATCCGACAATCCAGATGAAGAAATCCTACCTAACCCTGATTCAGTCGGTTCAAATCTACCAGGTAGTCCCTCAAAACTCACATCGGCTTTTGACCCTAGTAATTTTTTGAAGACAAAAGCATTTGGATTAGCACCTTCCAATACAACTTTAACTATTAAGTATTCTCATGGGGGTGGTATTAATGACAATGTTAATTCTGAGGATGTTACCAATATATCAAGTATAAGTTTTGCATTGCAAGACCAATTATTAGAAAGTTCTTTGGTACAAGAGTCAAAAAATTCAGTTGCTTTTATAAACGAAAAAGCAGCTACAGGTGGTTCTTCGGGAGAAACAGTCCGCGACGTCAGAGAGAATGCATTAGCTTTCTACCAAAGTCAACAAAGAGCTGTAACCAAGGAGGATTACATAGTTAGAGCTTATTCATTACCTGCAAAATATGGTAATATTGCTAAAGTACATTTATCCCAAGATGACCAACTAAATAGAGACGCCGATTCGGTTGACTTAGATAGACAAGTGACTACCGCTGATGTGGAGGCTGGACGTACATTGAGGTCTTTCCAAGCAGGTAGATTCCTAAATCCCTTAGCTATGAATATGTATACTTTAGGATTTGACTCTGATAAAAAATTAGTAAAACTTAATCAGACTACTAAAGAAAATTTAAAAACATACTTATCACAATTTAGATTAGTTACTGATGCTGTGAATATAAAAGACGCTTATATCATAAATATTGCTGTTGATTTTGCAATATTGACCAAAGTTGGTTTCAATAAAAATGATGTTTTATTACGTTGTGTCTCCGCAGTACAAGATTTCTTTGACGTAGATAGAATACAGATTGGACAACCAATTGTTTTAACTGATATAGCCTACGAACTATCTTTGGTCGATGGTGTGGCAACCGTAGTACCGCCACCAGCACAAACCTCAGATATAAAACAACCAATTGTGATAAAAAACAAACATAAAATAGAAGAGGGTTATTCTGGTAATTTTTACGATATTAATAGTGCCATAGTCGACGGTATTTTATACCCAGCTCTTGACCCGAGTATTTTCGAAATCAAATTTCCAAATACCGACATTAGAGGTAAAGTAGTAGGAGATAACTTAGGAGTAACAGAGTAATGCATTATTTTGAATTTGCAGAAAAGGACGCAACTTTATATGAAGCTAGTCAAAGTCTAAACTCTGGTCTAGATGAAATTTTAGAGGTTAGAAAAGATATTAGTGGGACAGCTACGACCATTGATGTGTCGAGAGCACTAATTAAGTTTGACCTTACCGAAATATCTGAGTCAATCAATGCTGGTATTATACCAGACTCTGGTAGTAAAGCTGCTAGATACTTTTTAAATTTATTTGACGCAAAACCTACAAGTCTGGCATCCTCCCAAAGTTTATTTGCATATCCAGTGAGTCAATCTTGGGTGATGGGAGATGGTCGTAGTTATGATAATCCTATCACTACCGAGGGTTGTAGTTGGACTTTTAGTAAAGGACAAAATGACGGGACTCTTTGGACACCCGAATTAAGTGCATCAGGTGCTACTTGGTATCAAAACTTTGCTAGTGGTTCTCTAGATTTTATACCACCATTTGGTACTTCTATTACAGCTTCTAACGAAGTTCAAATTACTGTTAGGGGGACTGAGTTTAATTTCATAGCAACTGCGTCAGTTGACTCTAATGGGACTGGGTCTGTACCAGATGATGCATCCCCAAATTTCTTTTTCAACTCTGGTTCTTCAACAGCTGACTTTGGTAGTAATTTAGTTGACCAAATTAATGCAGCGGATATTGGTATCACAGCTTCTTTTAGTGGAACTACAACTTTACATATAACAGCTTCATCCATCACAACAGCAGGTCTAACTGATATTTCAATTGATACAGGTTCGAATGGTAATTACTCTGATGTACTTACGTTAGGTGGAGGAGGAGTTCCGTATGAGGCTTCACAATCATTTACGCAAAAAAGTGAAGACGTTAGAATGGATGTCACTAATATCGTTCAAGCTTGGTTGAGTCAATCAATAGATAATGAGGGTTTTTTAATCAAGAGAAGAGGTAACGTTGGAAATAGTGATAAGTTTTCAGATGAAAACAACACACAAGATTTAGGAAATTTCTCTTTCTTTTCATCGGATACACACACGAAATTTCCACCAACACTAGAGGTAGTTTGGGACGATTCAAAATGGAGACCAGGTACTTTAGAACAATTGAGTTCAACGGAACTAGAAGACACGGTCATCTACATGAAAGGTCTCAGACCAGAATATAAAGAGAAGTCAAAAGCTAGATTCAGAGTAGTTGGTAGAGCTAGATTTCCAGAAACAACTTTCAGTACAACACCAGCCAATCTCACGGTTAAAGTGTTACCGCCGAGTTCATCTTTTTATTCAATATTGGATGCCGAAACTGATGACGTGATTGTTCCTTTTGGTAGTGGTTCAAAATTAAGTTGTGATTCAAACGGTAACTTTTTCAATTTAGATTTAAATGGTTTTCAACCAGAAAGATTCTACAAAATACAATACAGGATTCAAAGTGGAAGTAAGACCGATGAAGAATTGGATTTATATTATGATGAAGGATTTACATTTAAGGTAAGTTTATAATGCCATATTCTACAGACGAAAGAAACGAATTAATTTCATATAAGGCGTTCGTGAAAAATTTACGTGATAGTCATGTGAGACAAATCAAAGAATCTTCACGAACGAACTTTAGAGATGATGAGAATGTTCTTCAATCTTTTGAGGATATCATATCTGGGGAAGGATTAGAAAACGCCGACCTTAAAACAAATACATATCAAGACATAATAGGTGCTAATAATGATGGTTCTACTGATAATAATTTAATCGACCAAATACAATTATCACAGACTACTCTTCAAGGCGAAAAACCAAAAATTTATGTTAGGTCAGAGTTATTAGAAAATACTATCGATAGACAATTCAATGAATTATTTACAATAGAGGATTCCGAGTTACCACCACCTATTGAGGAGGAAAGGGACGATAGAGGAGATTTAATCAATCCAAGACTTGAAGTCAATGAGGGTGACATAATATCATTCACGACAGAACAATCAATGAGGATATGGAGAATTGAAAACGGTAAAAAAAGAGAATTCATAACCACCAATGATTTTTATAGTAGTAGATTTTTTTTACAAGAAGTCAAAGAAATCCCAAAAGATTTGTTAGACCAAATAGATGATGGAGCGTTGATTGTACTCGAATCTCAAGCTGATTTCATAGAGACGGAAGTCACACCAAGAGACTTCATTTCTGCCCCATACACGACCCTAGATGACCAAGGATACGGAGGTAGCTTATAATGTCAAGATTAAATGAAAGAGACGAAAGTTTATTACTATCAGGTAAAAATATTGATTTTCAATCAACTGAATATTCGTACCTTAACGGGGAGTTTGGTAAAGACGCTAGCGATTATGTTGAAATTTTAATTCACGATGAACAGGAAAATTTTTTAGAAAATGGTGTAGTGGATAGAAGTGATTACAAAATAGATGTCTCAGGTGTAAGATTAAACACCGGCACAATATTAAGAAAGTTTGGATACGATAGAGGTCGTTTCGTCGTAAAGTATAATTTTTATAGAAAAATTGCAGGTTCTTTTGAAAACTTAATTATTGATGAGGATGATTTAGTTTTAGAACCTGACACAGAACTAGTTGTTGATGAATTCACAGGTAAGATTACGTCAGCCGATACTGGTGGTGAGGTATTCATAAAAGAGAATAAATACAGGATACACGAAATATCCCCATCACGTACTGAATTAAGATTGATAACGCAAAACATTCGGGATAGAAAATACATATCCGAGTTTTTTAATCTACAGCGTAATAAAAAAATCATAAGTTCGAACATCGAGGGATTCCAACCATTAGGTAATGTAGAGTTTTTTGTCGATGATAATTCCGATGTGGGTAAAGAGGATAGTAATAAGATAAAATTACCAATACCAGCCACACAAAACATGGTTGGTGGTTATGTCTACATAAATGATGTTTACAATACAGACATTACAAAAGAACCCCCACCACAAGATACAGGTGGTAATCAATCTAAATCCGATTACCAAGGTAGTTAAAAATGATTTGGGAATATGGTAATTATAAATTTGATTGTAATTTGAGACCACCCACATGGAGTAGATTTCATGCTTGGAAAAAAGATTTTTTCAATTTAGAAAATAGTCATAAATATAATGTGTGGTTGACTGGTGGTTTTTTGGAAGATTGGAAAACGTTAGACGTTGATATAGTTTTGACAGGTAAAGCTAATTATGAAGAACTACAAGAATTGATGATAAAAGGTATTTCCATTGGTATAGAAAAATACAATATGTTTGTTGATTTACAACATTGTAATACAGAACCATCTTTATTTGGTAAAGGTAAAGTTAAAAAAATAGTATCTGCAAATAAAATAGTGCAGGACGGTAGATTGATTACCGATTGGACTGATGGTGAGAAAATAATAGATAATCTTTATCGTAGATTCACGGAATATCCAAAAGAAAAACAATTAAATAGAAATTATAAAAATAAACCGATTTTGATTCAAGGTGAGAGTTAATGTCACAAACTTATAACATAAATAACATAATAAGTAAAAGTGGAATTGTTCAAGACAACAACGATAAATACATAGCTTTTTCAGAACAATCAATTGATTTATCTTATGATGCTAGAAACGCCGAGCAAGGTTTTGGTTTAAACGATGATGATATAATACAGATTAAGTGGTTCTTTGAAAAGAGTGACCAACGTGTGACATTAAACGATGGTGAATACAATGATAAAGATGGACAAAAAATTGGTGTCATTGAAGACAATGAAATAATATTAGACGCCGGTAAGTTTTCATTAAACCCCCTCACTTTGAAAGATGTTTTTACAAATTCAATTAATGAGCTTGGTGATATAAAAATCACGGTTTTGGCGAATGTGCTTGTTGACCAACAATTAAATAATTTTTCAAATTCAGCTTTTTCGTCCGAGTGGAACATTGAGGTTAAACATCCGTTTGATTCTACTAAGGGTGATTCCACAACCCAGACATTCAGTGCAGACAAATATCAGAGTAGACCATTTTTTGGTCGTATCGAAGCTGTTAACGGTGATGTACTAACACTTGATAGGACTTGGAACCAATACATTGATTTTTATGGAGCTATACCTGTAAAAGAAAGTTTAGCTTTAAGTTCATTTGATTCATGGGATATTGTGCATAAATTTCAAGATACTCGAGACTTATCAACATATTTACACTTGGGTGATGATAGAGTTGCTTTAATTACCAACACACGTGAGGATAAACAAACTTTCAAAATTTATCCATACGGAACTATTTTAAAATTATATGAACCACTACCTGACGATATTGATGAGAGTAGTAATGTGTATGTCGTTAGGGAGCTTCTACCACAAAAGACTGAGGTTGTGGATTTAATTCCGTATGAGCAAGAAGAGGAAGATTTATTAATATTAAGACAACCAGATTTAGACAATATAGATTCACCGATAAGCCGTCGACAAACAGATTTGAAGAATTTCAATGAACTTGTAACCGATGACAAAAAATTAAAACAAAAGATTATAAATAAATTTATTAGTGGTAGTCAGAAACCAGTTGAATTAAATATAGACTTTAGTAATTACGAAAACTTTGTCAACTTTAGTTCTGCTAGAAAACGTCTAGAAAATTTTAAATTTAAATTACAACAAATAGAAAGTTTTACTGCTGAAAGTGCGTCATTCGCTGCTCTTAATGATGGTGCTACCGAAGCACAAGTATTTGAAGATAAAATTCAAAATGAGTTGAACAATTTTGATGGATATGAAAATTATCTTTATAATGTGAGTTCATCTTACGTATCGAGTTCCGTGGGTGTTCTAAATAACGCCTCAGTACCAAAAACAGGTAGTGGTACATTTGCAGACCCGTTTGTACCAGTAAGTTCTTCAAATTCTGAGTTTACTGATTGGTTTGGTTCTGTAGTTGGTAAGACGGGTCAAGTACATAGTGCCTCATTATATGATATAGATAATCCCAATAGATTAGTAAACCTACTCCCACAATTCGTAAGAGAAGATGTAGAAAACAAACAGTTTTTAGATTTCATGGACATGATTGGTCAACAGTTTGATGAATTATACGTTTATGTTACGGCAATAGCAGATATTACTGATAGACAGAATGATATCAAGGAGGGTTTTTCACCAGATTTGATTTTCAATCTATCAAAGGCTCTAGGTTTTGACGTACAAGATGGTAAAGATTTATTAGATTTAAGTAGAGTAGGATTTGGTCAAAAAGCCAGTGGTAGTGCGTTTGAACTGTACACCTCAGGTTCATTAGAGTCACCTGGTGAGTCTGACATATCAAGGGAAATAACAAAACGTATTATATCGAGCATGCCTTATCTCATCAAAACTAAAGGTACGATAAATTCATTAAAAGGTTTAATGAATTGTTATGGTATACCTAGTTCACTTTTAAGGGTGCGAGAATATGGTGGATTACAAAAAAATAATCAAAAGGCACAATTTGAGATAGCTAGGAAGTTTACAAAGGCTCTTGGATTCCAAAATTCTCAATTCGTTGAGACTACATGGGTGGACGGTAGCACTGGTAGAAAACCAGAAACTGTCGAGTTGAGGTTTAAATCTCCAACAACTGGTTCAGACCAAGTTTTAGTACAGAAAGATAGTGACTGGGCTATAAAACTCAAAGATAACGCAACAAATGATAATTTTGGTACTGTTTCATTTATGTTATCGGGTTCAGCCGGATATAAAGAAGTCAGTTCTTCATTGTTACCAATATACGATGGTGATTTTTATCAAGTGATGTTACGAAAAACTAAGGTCGATACGGAATTGTTTCCATTCCCATCATTTGAAACTGGTTCACTTGTCAACCCACCATTCCAACCAGGTACTAATAGTGCCGAAAGGGGTGAGATAGAGATTGTAAGTAGTTCAAATGTTGCAAAAATTGGTACTAGAAGTTTAAGACATAGAAACACCTCAATAGATGGAACCTCTTATACATATTTTTATCGTAATCCTGGTGATGAGTTTCCCTCATTTTCTTCAGCCATAACCGATGTGAATCAACATGAAACTTATGTATTTAGTGCATATGCTAAGGCATCAGGTAGTACGGTTGATTCTCTAGGGTCATTAACTTTATTCGAATTAGACTCTGATGAGAATGTGGTGAATTGGGATGAGGAGTTCGATTATGCCATCAATGAGGGTGGAATAAAATCATCACAACGTGTAGGTCTGAATGAAACCGAATGGAAACAAATACAAGTCAAAAAGACCATGAAATTTCCTAACACGGCAAAGTTAGGTCTACGTTTTGAAAATAATAAACCAAGCTCAACAATCTTTTGGGACGAGGTATCATTAAGAAAGTTACCAAATAATACAGACACCATAACCGACGCATTTAGTTATGATTTATTCGTAAAAAAATATGAGGCTGGATTAGATAGAATATTATTATCCTCAAAATCTAGTCTTATCATTTCAAGTTCAGCGTCACAGTCATATAATGCTAATTGGACTGGTAGTGGTAATTTATTTATTGGTGGTAATGATACCACACCATTTAGTGCAAATAAATTATCTGGTTCACTCATGGAATTTAGATTATGGACTGAACCTCTTGAAGAAGAGTTTTTCGATTTACACGTTTCAAATCCAAAATCCTATGTGGGTAATACTGTTTCATCTTCTTACACAAACTTAGCAAGAAGATTTACATTTGACGATGATACCACTTTATCCGAGGGTGCAAGTTTACGAGATACAAGACCAAATCAAAACAGCACACAATCTGGAAGTGCTCGTGGTTTTGGGGGTAGTAATTTCTTTCAACCTATCATAGATAAGACTAAGACAATTGTACCAAATCAAGGCCCTAATCGTCGTATGGCAACTAAAATTAGAATCGAAAACAATGCTCTTAGTGGAAGTGGTGCTATCTTAGAGAGAAATAAACGTTTTGACCAAAGTTCAAATGATTTTGCTCCAATCGATAGTGCTAAATTAGGTGTATATTTTTCACCAGTTGATGTTATAAATGAGGACATTGTATCATCATTTGCCAATCTTGACTTCAATAAATTTTTGGGTGACCCACGTGATAATTTTTCAGAAAAATATAGAGAATTGGATGACATAGCAAATGAGTATTTCCAAAAATATACTGGTAGAAATAGTTTTTGGGATTACATGCATTTAATAAAATTTTATGACCAATCTATTTTTAAACAGATACGTAAATTAATCCCAGCCAGAGCAAAGGCACATCTAGGGACTCTTATTGAGGGTAATCTATTCGAAAGACCTAAATCACCTGTACAGAGAAATCATCCATCATTTACACAACCATCTTTTGAGGATACAATAAATGTGGGTATTGGTGAGCAGGAAAATGAAACAAGTAGGTCTATTGTTATTGTTGAGGGTGAATTTCCTAATTTTAGTACAACTGTCGATACAAATGATAGATTTTTTACACCATCATTATACCGATTCACGACAAATGATAACTACGATGATAGGAATCTTTACATTTCAGGTTCGGCAAAAAGAGGCGGTCCAGACAAAGTATTTAGTGAACCAACTGGTGCGATAGTCATGAATAGTAGATTGTCCACAACTAACCTAGAGTTCCAATTCTTTTACACAAGTTCATTTGATTATGACTCCAGTGCTAGAAAACTAACAGATAATTACGTACACCTATATTCATCACGTTCATTAGTTGAATCGGATTTAGACCCAGGGTATCAAGACATCCTATCATTAAATAGGACAATATATGAGGGTGTGAAGAATACAAAAGAAACTACGATTGATGGCGATTTACCAGTGATTGTGAGAACTAGTGCACCTACTGTCGCGACACCAGTAGACTTCGGTATATCTAACTTAGAAATCGATGAGGAATAATAATGGACAAAAACTTATATATTAGATATTTATTTTTAGAAAAGTTATATCTTAAATTACAAGGAAAAATTTAGTAATGGGTTTATTTAACGGTACAAATTTGAGTGTTGAAGCTATCCTAACCACAAGAGGTAGGGAGTTACTATCTAAAGACGGTGGAAAATTAAACATTACAAAATATGCTCTGAGTGATGAGGATATCGATTATACATTGTTTGACGATACACATCCGAATGGAACTGTTTCTTTTGGTAAGGTAATAGAAAGTATTGTACCTATAGAAGCAACACCTACAAGAAATAGTTTTAAAACTTTCTTAGTTTCGGATGATTTAAGTTTTGAAGAAAAACAATTAATAGTACCACAAGATACAGACTTAGAAGCAGATACACAATATAAGATTGTACCTCAAACTAATGTAAAAGGTGGTTTAAAAGAAAAATATTTATTCACAATACAAAATACAAATATTTTAAATTTTGTAAGTGATGAAAAAAATAAGACAAATACTTTTACTGGTGAAGAAGTCTCCGTAATCTCAAGTAGAATAAATCCAGGAGCTACAACCACAGTAACCGTACAAGGATTAGATTCTAAATTGACTGAGGTAGTGGTGGTAAATGTTATTGCTGACAACACGACTAGTAAAACAAGTCCATTCGACGGTAAAGTAAAAGTGACTAATAGTATATTTTATTAATAAATGAGGCAACAAAATGGGATTTTTAGATAACACTACCGTGACGGTAGATGCAATTTTAACCAAAACAGGTCGTAAAAGAATATCCGATGGTTCTTTTAAAATAAGTAAATTTGCTTTGAGTGATGAAGAGGTAGATTATACTTTGTACGATGTAACACATCCTAATGGGACAGACGCCTTTGGAACAGTTATTGAAAATATGAACTTATTTGAAGCTTTAGCGAATAGAAGTGGGTTCAACAGTCATTTAGTCCAAGACTCTATTGCAGGAGCCAAGATAAAAGTTGCACAAAAGACATTCACTGCTGTTCTGGCAAATGAGAACATAGTAATCAAACCCTCAACGGAAGGAGCTGCAGATAACGCTTATTCATTTACAGTTGAAAATAGTGCTATCGCAAGATTTGTAGACCCAAGTGGTGAACAAGGAAGGTTCTTAAAAACTGTACCATCTGCTACAGAAGCCACGCTTGTGACACAACCATTTGCATCACCCGAACCATCAGCCACTACGAATGTTAGAGTACAAGGTTTGGACACTGGTTTGGTAGCCATAATTACAGTAAACGTCGTAGTGACACCAGCCTCAGTAAAAGACGCGACCGACCCAACGAATAAATTAAATAGATAGGAGCAAGATAAATGTTTTTTAAACAATTAGACCAAGACCTCGATATTGTCGAAGACGTTGGTGTCGTAACCTCTGGAATTTTCCAAGATGGGGCATCGAACATAACCACGTTTCACACATCCTCTACGCAATATTCAAACACTGGTGATTATAGTGTGGATGTTTTTAGATATGACCCTGGAACAAACGCATCTGCATCAGTTCAATTTGGTGTAGCGTATGGACACGCCGATGGTAGTGGTTCACTAGGTACAAAAGGTGCCACTGGAGATAGAACAACGGCGGCTGTCTTTGGACAAGTAAATAATTTGATTAATCCACCACAAACAACTAGATTTACATTTGGACCAGTATCAGATGTCAAAGATATCTATGTTTTAAGTTTCAATAGAGCTCGTGTGAGAGAAGAGGTAGAACCAGGTGGATGGGAAATTCATATCAAAAGTGGGACTGGTAAAACTGTTAGATTGATAGATGATTCATCAACATTAGAGGGTGGTAATAGTAGTCTTAAAAACTTCTCACCAGAATACAATATTGTAAGTGGTACATTGATTGGTGGTACAAATATCAACACCGCAGCTGCATCGGAAAACAGTACATTAGGTTCATTTGGTCTTTTCTACCCAACGTTAGGTTTGTTGGTGTTTAATCCACAAAGATTTACTAGTGGTAGTATTGCTTTAGTAACCAAAAGTGGTTCAAATTCAGACGATAGAAATTCATTAACATTCGCAGAGGCAATAAAAAGTGGGGAATATTTTCAAGCCAAACGTCAAGAAGAAATTACTTCACGTCACTTTTTTGTAAGAGCTACTGCTAAAGAATTTAATGCAACAACTAATGAATCATTTTATACCGAATCTGTATCTGGTATCAAAACAATAATTCCTGGTCTTCGAACAGACCCAAGGACATACATTACCTCGGTGGGAATGTATAATGATGATAATGAATTATTAGCAATTGCTAAACTAAGTCAACCAATTATAAAATCAATATCAAGAGAAGCCTTAATCAAAGTAAAACTTGACTTCTAAGGGGTAAATAATGTCATTCAGAAAAAACATTAGCCCAGACAATGTTTTGATATCCTCGTTTGAAGTAAATAAGACTTTTACTTTTAACGACACGGATAGTGGAAGTGGTTTTTTTTCTGTACCCTTAGTTAGAGGTTCAGACTCAAATCTAAGCGATTTTCAGATAGGAACAGCCAACTCTACAACATTCTCAGGTAGCACCTATTTTCACGTACCAACTTATCAACAGATAAATAATCTTTACTATAAAGATATTCGTGCTATGCGAGGATACATTGATTTCATAAGAGGTGTCCCTACAAGTTCAAAAGGTGTAGTGACTTATCCTGTCGAAAGACCTTTATATAATACAACAAGAACATTACAAAGACCGTTTACTAGACAATTACATGAAACCGCAACTTTGATTTCTGTACCACAAAAGTTTTTCGGTGAGGCTATACAACCAGGTTCAATCACATTAACTGATGATAGCACTGAATCAACCTTTACCTTAAAAGATGATAGTTATGGTAATCTTTACGATGTAGCACATTCTGCCAGTTACGCCGCTAGAGTACCCACGGCTAATTATAGTGGTAGTGTCGTTGGAAACGTTTTTTATAATGACGGTGTTATTGTAATTACAGAAACTGGTTCCTACTCAACCGTCGCAACTAAAAAGGGGACTGACGGTTTTACACTAAAATTTAATTCTACCCAAACAATACATGAACGAGAATATGTATGCGTAGTTGGGGAGAATGAACTACAACATACGACAAATAAAAGTTTAAAAGTTGGCCGAAGCGGTAGTTTTACCATGGGACAATTTGTATCATCTTCATTAAGAGGTACACGAGAAGATGGTTGGCCATATTTTTTCACTGGTTATTCAACGAGTTCAATGGATAAAAATGGATACAATATTGGGACTGAACTTATTGGAGAAGCGACACACTCTCATTTTGCAACATATATTACCGAAATTGGTCTTTACAATGATAGTAATGAATTATTAGCCACCGGTAAATTAGCAAAACCTATCAAAAATGATAAGGAATTAGCACTCACATTCGTAGTGAGATTCGACACAAATTAAATCCAAGCCTTAATTTTTTCATAATATATATGATATTTATATATTGAAATAAAGTCTATACCCTTTTTACTCTAAAAGGTTACTTGTTAATTAACATATTGGGGAGATTTACATTGCGTAAATTTTTATTAAGCCTATTATTGGTTATGAGTTTTGTATATTCTCAGACACCAATAATTAGACTTATGCAATCAAGAACATATAAGACACCTAAATTTTGGTGGAGAGACCAGGTAACTCAAGACTTGAGGACATACTTGGCTGATGATACGTCTACTCCTGCCTATAAGAACAATAACTTTGATGCTTGGAGAGATTCGGTCATGACTGTAGCTGTTACCCTTGATGATAATGGAGCTAGTGTAACCGCATTTCGTTTAGATTTAGTATTTGATAATGACTTATTTACGTGGACACACGATTCAACCCACGTGGAAAAAGGTGCTTACATAACTGGTTGGACTGAGGGTGACAACGCAGAAAACGGTCACCACTATTCTTATGAGGTCGTTCATTATCCAAACGTGGGTTACACCGACGGAATAGCTAGTAATGGTAGTGAGAAATCAGCTAGCGATAATAGATATGATTGGTTAAGGATAACGATGGTATCACACAATGGTGGCACACACACATTTGGAAATGGTGACGGAAATCAAACAGAATTATTGAAACTACATTTTAAGGTTGATGACGTGGCCGATAACTTTCATCCACGTAGTTTTAGGGTAGCTACCGAATACGAAAACAATACAGGTTACTACACCTATATTACAAACGGTAACTATGCGTCTGCATACAAAGTTTACATTGATGGTAACTATGGAACCGAGTCAACCAACTTGGATGGAGCAAGAGGTGACATTACATTACACCCAAAACTATTAGACGTTGAGGGA
>MDTG01005060.1_pt1 | contig 16867 bp, 29 predicted proteins | sample 811421 | NCBI WGS metagenome assembly MDTG01 (sample SAMN05326645, study PRJNA326480) | marine metagenome | isolation source: seawater | place: Pacific Ocean: South East | collected 2011
CTTCCACAGGATTAATCCCACAGCGACCTCAACGCTGCGCGTATACCAATTCCGCCACAGCCGCATATTTACTAGATTTAAATAGCAGATAAGTTAATAATATCAATGGAGTAAAACTGATGAATATAGAAATAAAAAAAAATTATAATTTAGTAGATTACGAAGAATCTATAGATATCATGAAAGGTAGGGTTGATGATATAACTAATCAAAAGAAAGCAGAACTTATATGGTTTTTAAGTCATGATCATATTTTTACTCAAGGAACGAGCGCTTCTGAGACTGAAGTAATAAAAAAAAATCAAATTAGAACAATAAAAACGAATAGAGGTGGCAAAACAACCTATCACGGACCTGGTCAAAGAATAGTTTATTTTATGATTAATCTAAATAAAAGAAAAAAAGATATTAGGCAATTTATAACAATTATTGAAAAATCACTTATGGATTTTCTAAATATTTATGACATTAATTGCACAACATATAAAGACAGAGTTGGAATTTGGGTGACTGGTAAAAATGGTAAAAAATTTCATCAAGAAGAAAAGATTGGAGCTATTGGTTTAAGATTAAAAAACTGGATTAGTTACCATGGATTAAGTTTTAATATTAATCCAGATATGCGAAATTATAACTTTATAAATGCGTGTGGTTTAAAAAATGCAAAAAATACCTCATTATTTGAACTTGGAATTAAAATTAATGAAGACAAATTTGATGAAGAGTATTCAAAAATTTTTTTAGATAATATTAAAAATCTCAAATAACTTTTAAATTAAATTTAATTTTTTTTAGTTTCAAATAATCTGTGAAATCTTTTGGCAATGATGATTGCAAATTATACAATTTCTTTTCGATATTAAATTGCAGTTTATATGCATTTAATTTTAAGTTTTGTTTTTGTTTTTTGTAATTAACATTATATTTTGCATCACCTACTATTGGGCACCCTAAGTTTTTAGCAACTATTCGTAACTGATGTTTTTTACCAGTCTTTGGCTCAAATTTTATTAAAGAAGTTTTATTATTAGATGAAAGCACTTTGTATAAAGTTTTTGTTTTAACTGTCTTACTCTTATCATTTGAATTAATTAGTAAATCTACATAGGATTCTTGAATTTTTGGCTTCCCATCACATAAGGCTAAATAAGTTTTGTTTAATTTTTGAGAGCTAAAAATTCTTCCAAAAAGTTTTGTATATTTTAGGTTTTTTGCAATAATTAATAATCCCGATGTTTCTTTGTCCAATCTATGCACTAAGTTATAATTTGATGAAATATTTTTAATAATTGTGTCGATGGACATTATTATATTTGTTCCACCTTGAGTAGATATACCAGACCATTTATCAATTACTAAAAAATTATTATTTTCAAATATAATTGATTTATAAAAAATTTTTTTAAGAGATTGACTTATACTTATATTCGTTTTCTTCTTTTCAAACTTGGGGTATATTTCATCAGAAAAATTTTTTATAGTTAATAAGTCATCTTTTTTTATTTTATAATTAGATTTAGATATAAAATTATTAACTAATATATTTTTTTTTCTTAAATTTTTTTCAATGAAACTTTGACTTAAATTATTATATTTTCTTTTTAGAAATTTATCAATTCTCTGATTAGATTCTTCATTGCTTATCTTTATTATTTTAATCAATTTATCAATTTATTTAAGTTAAGACCAAAATAAGTAAATAATAAACATAATGAAAATGATAAAAACATATACAAAAAGGCTTTAATGAATTTTCTATTAATTAACATTTCTACACTTTCTAGAGAGAACGTTGAAAATGTAGTAAATGAGCCTAAGATACCAATTATGAAAAAATACTTAATAAGTTCTTGAGATAAATTTTTATTTTCAATTATCATAATTAAATAGCCAATAAAAAAAGAACCAATAACATTAACAATTAAAGTATTAATAAATATTAAATTTGGGAATAAAAAAGTTTTTGAACTTATGTAAAACACATATCTCAATGACGCACCGATGGATCCACCAATGGCGACTAAGATTAAATTAAACAAAGTTAATTTTGAGGTAGTTGCTCTTCTTCAGTGGTTTTCTTTTCAATAACTGGTCCACTATCTAATCCTTTGGCATCCTCATCTCTATCAACAAATTCTATTACAGCTGTTGGCGCATTGTCTCCGTATCTATTACCTAATTTAATAATTCTGGTGTATCCACCATTTCTTTCGTTATATCGAATTGCTAATGTATCAAATATCTTTTTAGTCATTTTATCATCTTGGAGTATTGCAATAGCTTTTCTTCTAGCTGTCAAATCACCTTTTTTTCCTAGTGTAACCAGTTTTTCAATGAATGGTCTTAGTTCCTTTGCCTTTGGAAGAGTAGTCGTAATTTGCTCGTGTTTAATTAAAGCATTAGAAAGATTCATTAATAGGGCCTTTCTATGAGAGGAAGTTCTGTTTAATTTTCTGTGTTTAATATTGTGTTTCATAGATCTTATTTATTAAAAGGGTCCTCATATTTTTTTGCTAACTCATCAATGTTTTCTGGAGGCCAATCAGGAACAGACATTCCTAAATTTAATTCCATTTGTTGAAGAACCTCTTTAATTTCGTTTAATGATTTTCTACCAAAATTTGGAGTCCTTAACATTTCAGACTCAGATTTTTGAACCAAATCACCAATATAGATAATATTATCATTTTTTAGACAATTTGCAGACCTTACAGAAAGCTCAAGCTCTTCGACTTTTTTAAGAAGGTTTGAATTAAATGATAGTTTTTCTGCAGATCCTTGATCCTGCTGAACCTCTGGTTCATCAAAATTAATAAAGGGTTGCAACTGATCTTGTAATATTCTCGATGCAAGTGCTATTGCATCATCTGGTGAAACTGCTCCGTTAGTTTCAATATCAAAGATGAGCTTATCATAATCTGTAACTTGACCCACTCTGCTGTTTTCAATTTTATATGATGCCTTTATTACGGGACTGAACATAGCATCTAACTTTATTTCACCAATAATCTTATCCTCATCTTCAGCAACTTCAGCTGAAACATATCCTTTTCCTGTTTCAATGTTGGCTTCAATCTCAATATCAGCGTTGCTATCAAGAGTCATTATTAGCTGATCACTATTCATTATTTCAGTTTCTGAGTCAGTCTCAAAATTACCAGCTCTAATTTCACCTGGGCCTGTAGCTTTTATATACATTTTTTTTAGACCTGGTGAATGAACTTTTACAGCAATTGATTTGAGGTTTAACAAGATATCAGTTAAGTCTTCTTTCACTCCTGGTATGGTTGAAAACTCGTGAACTACGCCTTTAATTTTTACAGATGTTATCGCAGCTCCTTGAAGAGATGATAACAAGACTCTTCTTATTGCATTACCTAATGTTAGACCAAATCCTCTTTCTAAAGGTTCAGCAATTAATATTCCTTTTCTTCCGTTGTTTTCTTGAACATTAACGTCCATCTTACTAGGTTTAATTAGTTCCATCCAATTTTTCTGCAACACTTGGCTCTCCTTTTATTTAAACTCTTCTTCTTTTTCTTGGTCTACATCCATTATGCGGAATTGGAGTAACATCCTTTATTGAAGTTATTATATATCCAATTGCTTGCAAAGATCTTAATGCTGACTCTCTTCCAGATCCAGGTCCTGATACTTCAACCTTCAATGTTTTTAGACCATACTCTTTTGCTTTATTACCTACATCCTCAGCAGCTATCTGAGCTGCATATGGTGTAGATTTTCTAGAACCTTTAAATCCTTTATGTCCTGATGATGACCAGGCAAGTGCATTTCCATTATCGTCTGTTATGGTAATAATGGTGTTGTTAAAAGAAGATACAACATGCGCTACTCCTGAGGTAAACTTTTTTTTGGATTTTGTTTTTGTTTTTTTCTTGTCAGCCATTCTAACCTTTTGTTACTTTTTTCTTTCCTGCTATTGCTACAGCCTTACCTTTTCTTGTTCTAGCATTAGTGTGTGTTCTTTGTCCTCGTACTGGTAATTTTTTTCTATGCCTTAGCCCTCTATAACACCCTAAATCATTAAGTCTTTTAATATCTAAAGAAATTTTTCTTCTTAAGTCACCTTCAACTACATGTTTTTGATCTATTAAATCTCTAATTTTATTAAGCTCTTCGTCATTAAGCTCAGTAACTCTTTTAGTAATATCAATTGATGCTTCTTTACATATATCACCAGCAACTTTTGAACCAATACCAAATATATAAGTAAGTGCTATATCAATTTTTTTATTAGTAGGTATATTTACTCCAGAAATCCTTGCCATTACTTAAGCCTATTTATAAAATGAATGAGCGTCCTTACATTAAATATCATAGATAAGTCAAGCTTTGAAATACTGATTTTCACCTATTTCTGCCCATTTTTTAGAATTTTTAGTAAATCTTTTTGTATTTCAGAAATTTCTTTCGATGCACTGATATTAAAATAATTTTCTTTAAATTTCTGATTAAATAGAACTGATACCGGAGAAGTCTCTTCCATATATTTTTTGAGACGAGTTTGTATCACTTCCAAATTATCGTCTGATCTATTTTCTTCTTTTGATCTTTGAATAATTCTAGCCTCAACAACCTTAAATTCAATAATAAAATCAAATATGTAATTAATTTTAATATTATTTTCACTTAAGAAACCTAACAGAAAATCTGCCTGGGGTAAAGTTCTAGGATATCCATCTAAAATAAAACCATTCTCACAATCCTTACCTGTTAATTTTTCTTTTATAATTTCATTTAATATTTCATCTGAAACTAAGTTTCCTGATGACATTATTTCTTTTAATTTAAATGAGAGATTATCTTTGTCTTTTAATTTATTTCTTAAAATGTCTCCTGTTGATAAATGTAAAATAGAAAATTGTTCCGCAAGTAACTTAGCTTGAGTACCTTTTCCTGACCCAGGAGGACCAAAAAAAATTATCTTCATCAATTATCTTCTACCTTTAAGTTTCGTTTTCTTGAGTAAACCTTCATATTGGTGTTGAAAAAGATGAGATTGAACTTGTGTAATAAAGTCAATCATGACGACTACAACAATTAGGAGACTCGTACCACCCAAATAAAAAGGGATTGATGTTTTGGAAATTAAAAACTCTGGAAGTAAAGCAACAAGGGTTAGATATATTGTTCCAACTGTAGTAAGTCTAGTTAAAACGTAATCAATATATTTAGATGTATTTTCACCAGGTCTTATTCCAGGTATAAACCCTCCATACTTTCTGAGATTTTCTGCTTGTTCATCAGGATTAAATACTATCCCAGTGTAAAAAAAACCAAAAAATATTATCATTGCCGCAAATAGTGCCAGGTATAACGGCTGACCTCTACCTAAATAACTTGATATAAATAAAAATATATCACTTGAAGATCCTGCTCCAAATCCTGACATTGTATTTGGTAAAAGTAAGATAGAAGAAGCAAAAATAACAGGAATTACACCAGCCGTATTTATTTTTAGAGGTAAATGAGAACTTTGCCCTCCATAAATTTTATTTCCAACTTGTCTTTTTGGATATTGTACTACTAGTCTTCTTTGACCTTTTTCAACAAAAACAATAAATATAATTAATCCTAAGACTAAGATCAAAATACCTAAAATAAATGCAACACTTAATTCTCCAGTTCTTCCTAATTGCAATGTACTTATGAGCGCACTAGGTAAGTTAGCAATTATTCCTGCAGTAATTATTAAAGAAATACCATTTCCGACGCCACGTGAACTAATCTGCTCACCTAACCACATCAAAAATACTGTTCCTCCCACAAGAGTGATAACTGTAGTTACTCTAAAAAAAAGACCTGGCTCAAAAACAATATTACCATAAGTAGTTTGCATGGACTCTAAACCTATCGAAACTCCATATCCCTGAAGAGCGGCGATAATTACTGTTAAGTATCTTGAATATTGTATAACTTGTCGTCTTCCTTTTGATCCCTGTTCTTTTAAATTTTTTAAATGAGGTATGCTTGATTGCATTAATGTCATAATTATTGATGCAGAAATATAAGGCATTACACCTAGTGCAAATATACCCATTCTTCCAAGGGCACCCCCTGAAAATGTATCAAAAATACCTAATATACCAGAGGATTGTTGCTCAAAAAATTGCTGTAATGCAACTGGATTAATGCCAGGTATTGGTAAAAAAGTTCCTAATCTAAATACAATTAAAGCACCTAGAGTAAATAGTAGCCTATTTCTCAATTCAGTTGCTTTCCCTAGAGCTCCAAAATTTAGATTATTTGCAAGTCTTTCTGTAGCATTTGCCATATTATTTTTTAGTTAAATTAATTGTTCCACCAGCTTTTTCTATTTTTTCAATAGCTGTTTTAGATGCATAAGAGATTTCAATGTTAATTTTACCATCAATATTTCCAACATTAAGAAGTTTTAGATCTCCTTTAGATTTTGAAAATATTTTTTTCTCAAATAAATTTTTTTCAGTTATGGCAGATTTATCAATTTTATACTTCTCAACAATTTTTGCTAATGTATCAAAACTTACATTTTGAATATTTTTTTGAAAAATATTTTTAAAACCTCTCTTAGGTAATCTTCTGTATAAAGGCATTTGACCACCTTCAAAACCACTAATTGATACTCCGGACCTTGACTTTTGTCCTTTGACGCCTCGACCAGCAGTTTTACCTAACCCTGAACCCGCACCTCTACCTCTTCTTTTTCTTTTTTTGTTTGATGTTAGTATTGAAGGTAATTCATTAATTTTCATAATTTTTTATTCCTTTTATTACTTTTCAGCCTTTGAGCCTACTATGTCATTTATTTTTTTAGATCTTTTAGCAGCTACAGATTTTGGTGATTCGGATATTTTAAATGCATTAAAAGTTGCTTTGAGCATATTATGGGGATTAGAAGTACCTGTAGACTTTGCAACTACATCTTTAATGCCTAAAGATTCAAAAAGTGCTCTCATAGGACCTCCAGCAATAATTCCAGTTCCGGGTGCAGCAGATCTTAATATCACCTTACCAGCACCAAACTTTCCTACAATATCGTGATGTAAAGTTCTGTTGTCTTTGAGATGTACTCTGATCATTTTGTTTTTAGCATTTTCAGTTGCTTTTCTTACTGCCTCTGGTACCTCTTTTGCCTTACCTGTTCCATAACCAACTCTACCTTTATTATCTCCAACTATCATAATTGCAGCAAAACCAAAACGTCTTCCACCCTTAACAACTTTAGCAACTCTATTTATTGTAACTAAGTGTTCACTAAATTCTTTATTATCATTATCCATCATAATTTTCCTTAAAAGTTTAATCCTTCAGAACGAGCTGAGTCAGCTAATATTTTTATCAATCCATGGTATTTATATTTGCCCTTATCAAATGAGACTTCCATTATCCCCTTAGCAATAGATCTTTCAGCTATCTTCTTGCCAATAATTTCAGCTAATTCTTTTCTTCCTCCATCAATTTTTGGTAAATCTTTTTCAATAGTAGAAGCGCTAGCAACTGTAATGCCTTTACTATCGTCAATTACCTGAGCGTAAATATGATTATTTGATCTAAATACAGAAAGTCTATTTCTAGAAGACACTTTTCTTAGTTTAGCTCTTACTCTTTTTGCTCGTTTATTAATCATAGCATTTACCTCTATTTTTTCTTACCTTCTTTTCTAAATATAAATTCATTCTCATATTTTATTCCCTTACCTTTAAAAGGTTCTGGTTTACGATATGATCTTATTTTAGCTGCTGTTGCACCTAATATTTCTTTGTTGAAACTTGATAGTTTAATTATATTTTGCTTTGGGCATTCTACTTTAACTTCTTTTGGAACATCGTAATCAATGTCATGGCTATATCCTAATTGCAATTTTAATTTTGTTCCAGAAACACTAGCTCTATAGCCTGTTCCATTTAGTTCAAGAGTTTTTGAGAAACCCTTGGTTACTCCAATAACTATATTTGCGATCAGTGATCTAGTAGTTCCCCATTGAGGGTTTTGTTTATCTTTACTATTAATTGGTTTAACAAAAATTTCATTATCATTGATTTCTACAACATATAAAGGATCAATTGTTAAATTCATCTCACCAAGCTTACCTTTTGCATGAAATTTACCTTGATCAAATTTACATGAAATATCTTGATCAATTTTAATACTATTTTTTGCAATTCTTGACATAATTAGAAAACCTCACAAAGAATTTCACCACCAACATTATTTTTTCTAGCTTGATTATCAGACATAACTCCTTTTGGTGTTGAAAGTATTGATATACCAAGTCCGCCATAAATTTTTGGAAGATCTGAAATTTTTGAATAAACTCTTATACCTGGCTTAGAAACTCTTTTGATATTTTTTATAACTGGAGTACCATTATAATATTTTAAATCAATTTTAATGTTGCTTATACCTTTTCTTACTTCAATATCATTAAAATCTCTAATGTACCCTTCTTGTTTAAGAACCATCAAAACATTTGAATTTAATTTTGATTTGTAGCATGAAGTAAATGATTTTCTTGCTCTATGAGCATTTTTTATTCTTGCTAACATATCTGATAAAGCGTCATTAAAAGCCATCTAATACCTCCTACCAGCTTGACTTTACAACACCCGGTAAATCACCAGACATTGAAAGTTCCCTAATTTTAATTCGTGATAGTCCAAATTTTCTGTAAACTCCCCTTGTTCTTCCAGTAAGTTTACATCTATTTCTATAACGAATTGATGAACTATTTCTTGGAAGATCATTTAACTTATTTTGAATTTTGAGCCTATCCTCTATTGTAAGATCTTTTTTCATTACTTTTTCTTTTAATAACTTTCTTTTATTAGTGAATTTTTCAATAAGCTTTAATCTATTAGAATTTTTTTGAATTGAACTTAATTTTGCCATTTTTCCCCTAGTTTCTATCAGTGCCTTTAAAAGGCATGTTAAAATTTTTTAATAATTCAAGACTATCTTCATTATTTTTTGCAGTTGTACAAATTGTTATATTTAAACCTCTTACTTTATCAATTTTATCATAGTTGATTTCAGGAAAAATTATTTGTTCCTTAATTCCAAATGAATAATTTCCATTGCCATCAAAACTAGTTGACTCAAGTCCTCTGAAGTCTCTTATTCTAGGAATTGCAATATTGATAAGTCTATCAAGAAATTCATACATGATTTTATTTCTTAAAGTCACCGATACGCCAAGAGGCATACCCTCTCTAATTTTAAAACCTGCGATTGCTTTTTTAGCTTTAGTTTTAATAGCTTTTTGACCAGTAATTAGAGATAATTCCTCTTGAGCTTTATCTATAATTTTTGAATCGTCTTTTGCCTCACCAAGTCCTATATTTAATACTATCTTAGTAATTTTTGGAACTTCATGAATATTTTTGCAATTTAATTTTTTAAATAAGTTTTGAGAAATTTCTGATTTATATTGTTCTTGCAATCTACTCATATTAAATCTCTTTTCCTGATTTTTTGTTGATTCTAATTTTTTTTCCATCTTTATTAAATATATAACCAATTCTTGTCCCTTTATTAGATTCAGAGTCAAAAAAAGATACGTTTGAAATATGTATTGGCATATCTTTTTCAATAATACCTCCTGGCTCGTTGTTACCAGGTTTCTGATGCTTCTTATATTTGTTAATATCGCCGACAATTACTTTTCTTAAATCAGGGATAACTCTAACTATTTTACCTTTTTTGCCTTTATCTTTACCTGTTAAAACAATTACTTCATCACCTTTTTTAAGTTTTATTTTGTTTTTCATTATAGTACCTCTGGGGCTAAACTAATTATTTTCATAAATTTTTTTGTTCTTAATTCTCTTGTAACAGGCCCAAAAATTCTTGTTGCAACTGGCTCTTCCTGCTTATCCAAAAGAACAGCTGCATTTTTATCAAATCTTATGGTTGAACCATCATCTCTGGTGAATTCTTTTGAAGTTCTTACTATAACTGCTTTGAAAACTTCTCCTTTTTTTACTTTTGCTCTAGGTATTGCGTCTTTTATAGATACAACAATTATATCTCCAATTGATGCAAATCTTCTTTTTGATCCCCCTAAAACTTTTATACATTGAATTTTTCTTGCTCCAGAATTGTCAGCAACAAATAAATTAGATTGCATTTGTATCATTTATTTAAGCTCCTGATCGCTATTAATTGTAATCCATGTTTTGAGTTTTGAAATTGGTCTTGATTCAATAATTTTAACATTATCTCCAACCTTAAATAAATTGGCTTCGTCATGAACATGATAATTTTTTGAACGAGTTATTATTTTTTTATATAATTTGTGTTTCACACGTCTTGTAACTTTTACAACAATAGTTTTATTAGATTTTGAAGAAACAACAGTTCCTGATAAGATTCTTTTAGGCATTATTTTCTCCATATATTTTTGACATTTCAGTTTTTAATCTTGCAATTTTAACTCTTATAATTTTAATTTCTGATGTTTTTTCAAGCTGACCTGTAGACTTCTGAAATTTAAGATTAATTAGAGATTTTTTTAATGTAAATATCTCAGATTTTATTTCTTTAATTTTCTTCATATTTTCAACCATTAGATATTTCTCTCTACAAACTTGCATTTAATTGGTAATTTAGCTGCAGCAAGCATCATAGCTTTCCTTGCATCTTCAATGTCTACACCATCTACCTCAAACATAATTCGACCTGGCTTAACTCTACAAGCCCAATACTCATTTGAACCTTTACCTTTACCCATTCTAACTTCAGCAGGTTTTTTTGATACAGGAACATCTGGGAATATTCTAATCCACATTTTTCCTGCTCTCTTTAAATATCTTGTGATTGCCTTTCTAGCTGACTCAATTTGCCTTGAAGTTACTCTTTCTGGCTCTAGAGCTTTAAGGCCATAACTTCCATAATTAAGAGCAAAATTACCTTTTGAATTTCCATGTATTCTACCTTTAAACTGTTTTCTAAACTTAGTTTTTTTTGGTGATAACATATTCATTATCTAATACTCCCCTGATCAATTTGATTTTTTTCACTTGCATAAGGATCTTTATTGAGAATTTCACCTTTGTTTATCCAAACTTTTATGCCACATATTCCATAAGTTGTTTCAGCTTCAGCAGTAGCATAATCTATATCACTTCTAAGAGTATGGAGAGGCACACTTCCTTCATGATATTTTTCAGTTCTTGCAATTTCAGCACCACCTAATCTGCCACTGCATAAAACTTTTACACCTTTAGCACCTAAGCGCATTGAAGACTGAACAGCTTTTTTCATAGCTCTTCTGAAAGATACTCTTTTTTCCAATTGACTTGCAATATTTTCAGCAACAAGTTTAGCTTCAACTTCTGGTTTGCGAACTTCTTTGATATCTAAAAACACTTCAAGATTTGATAATTTTGTAAGTTTATTTTTAAGGTCCTCAATATCAGCACCTTTTTTACCAATAATTATTCCAGGTCTTGAACTATATATTGAAATTCTTAGTTTTTTAGCAGCTCTTTCAATATTAACTTTTGAAATGCTTGCGTTTTTAAGTTTTTGTTCAACATATTTCTTTATTTCTAAATCCTGATGTAAGAGTTTAGAATACTCAGATTTAGAGAACCATCTTGATGACCATGTTCTATTTATTCCTAGTCTAATACCATTTGGATTTACTTTTTGACCCATTATTTATCCTCATCCTTTATTTTTTTAACTCTCTCTTCAACAATTATAGTAAGTTTACTAAAAGGTTTTAAAATACTCGAAGCACGTCCTTTTGCTCTAGGTCTAAATCTTTTCATAGATAAACTTTTACCTACATACGCTTCTTTAATATACAAATTATCAATATCAAGCTGTTTATTATTTTCGGCGTTAGCAATTGCAGCATTAAGAACTTTTAAAACATTATTTGAAATTCTTTTATTGGAAAATTTAAGCTGGTTGACAGCATAATTTGCCTTCTTATTAACAATAGATCTTGCGACATTCGCAAGTTTAAGAGGACTTACTCTAATTGTATTATCTTTTGCTGTTGCTATTAGATCTTGTTTCACTTTCCTGCCTTTTTGTCTGCTGCTGTGTGACCTTTAAAAGTTCTTGTTGGAGAAAACTCACCAAATTTGTGACCAACCATGTGTTCTGAAACACTTACTGGAACAAATTTTTGACCGTTATATACACCAAAAGTTAAACCTACAAATTGAGGTAAAATTGTAGACCTTCTTGACCAAGTTTTAATAACTTCTTTTCTACCTGAGTCAGCAACTTTTTGAGCTTTTTTAATAAGCGTTATATCAACAAAAGGTCCTTTCCATACAGATCTAGTCATTATTTTTTCCTTCTTTTAATTATAAAAATATTTGTTTTTTTATTTCTTCTAGTTTTTTTACCTTTAGTTGAAACACCCCAAGGAGTTACTGGGTGTCTTCCTCCAGAAGTTCTTCCTTCTCCACCACCATGTGGGTGATCCACTGGGTTCATAACAACACCTCTAACTTTTGGTCTGTTTCCTAAATATCTATTTCTACCTGCTTTACCAAGTTTAACGTTTTTATTATCTGGGTTTGAAAGAACGCCAATGGTAGCTAGTGAGTTTTTATTAATGAGTCTTATTTCTCCAGATACTAATTTAATTTGTACATTAATTTCTTCTTTAGAAATAATTTGTGCTGATGTTCCTGCAGATCTTGCGATCTGACCTCCAGCCCCTGGCTTTAACTCAATATTATGAACACTAGAACCGACAGGTATATTTTTAAGGGGTAAAGTGTTTCCATCTTTAATTTCTACATTATCCCCTGAAACAACTTTATCTCCAACTTTAAGTGTTTTTGGTGAAAGAATGTACCTAAATTCTCCATCTTCGTACTTAAGTAAAGATATAAATGAAGATCTATTTGGATCATATTCATTTCTTATAACTTCAGCAGTAATATTAAATTTATTTCGCTTAAAATCAATTAGTCTATATTTACGTTTTACTCTTCCACCAATTCTTCGAGAAGTTATTCTTCCTTGATTATTCCTACCACCTGAGGATTTAATTGGCTTTGTTAGAGATTTAAAAGGTTGTTCGCTCGACAGATGTTTTTTTGAAACTAGTACTGTTCCTCTTTGTCCGGGTGTATTTGGTTTAAGTTTTATTAGCATTACTTAATCTCCAAAGATGCATCTATTGTATTTCCTTCAACAAGTGTTACAATAGCCTTTTTATAGTCTTTAGTATAACCTAATGCTCCCTTAAAAGATTTAAGCTTGCCTCTTACTACTAAGGTATTTATTTTTTGAACTTTAACTTTAAATATATTTTCAAAAGCTTGTTTAATTTCATGAGAATTAGAATCTTTTGAAACAATAAAGCTGTATTTGTTGTATTGATTTAAGTTAGTAGATTTTTCAGTCATTATAGGGCTTTTAATAAGGTTTATAGCTCTCTCATTAGAAATATTTTTAGCTGGTTTTCTCATGATAGCCTTTCGGAGATTTTTGATAATGACTTTTCTTCAATAAAAATTTTTTCATAAGTTATAAGATCTTTTACGTTTATTCCTGAATAACAAAGTGATGAAACTCTTGGTAAATTAGATGATGCTTTTTTAAAATTATCATTAATTGAGTCATCTCCATAAATAAAAAGTGCAGATTTATATTTAAAGTTTGCAAGCTTTGTATTTAAAATTTTTGTTTTATGGAAATCAATTTCAAATGAGTCTATAAAAATTATATTATCCTCAGATAATTTTGATGATAATGCTGATTTTAAAGCTAATTTCTTTTCTTTTTTATTCAAATTAAAAGAATGATCTCTATTTACTGGCCCCATAGATATGGCCCCGCCTCTAAAATGTGGCGGTTTACTACTTCCTTGTCTTGCATTACCAGTCCCTTTTTGAGAAAAAGGTTTTTTTGCTCTTCCATTTACTTCTGATCTTGTTTTTGTTTTATGAGAACCTTGACGTGATTTTGCATTCTGAAATCTGATATACTGATGTATTAAGTCAGGAAAAATTTTTAGACCAAATATATTATCGTTAATATCTATGTCTTTTATTTTTTTATTTTCAAAATTTACAATATTTTTTTTCATAGTTAGCTCTTTTTAACAGCGTCTTTAATAAAAATTGTTGAATTTTTTTTACCAGGTACAGAGCCTTTTAAAACTAATAAACTATTTTCTTCATCAACTTCTATTACTTTAAGATTTTGTACTGTGACTTTTTTCGCACCCATATGACCAGCCATTTTTTTTCCTTTAAAGACTTTACCAGGATCCTGATTTTGTCCAGTTGAACCATGAGATCTATGTGATATCGATACACCATGTGAGGCTCTTAATCCTCCAAAATTATGTCTTTTCATAGCTCCTGCAAACCCTTTACCTATTGAGGTTGATGTAACATCAACAAATTGATCTTGTTTAAAATGAGAGACACCTAAACTGGATCCAATCTCTAGAAGATTTTCTGAGTCAACTCTAAATTCTTTGATAATTTTTTTTGGATTAATTTTTAAATTTGCAAATAATTTTTGCTGAGGTTTTTTTAATTTTTTTATATCTTTATTTGTATCTACCGAAGCAAGTTGAAGAGAGAGATATCCATTTTTTTCTAAAGTTTTAACAGATGAGACTATGCATTCGTTTATTTTAAGTATTGTAACTGGAAGTGATTTTCCTTTATCATCAAAATATGATGAATTTCCAATTTTGATCCCAATTAAACCAGTTCTTTTTTCCATATTAAATCTTAATGTCTACCTCAACACCCGCAGATAGATCTAGCTTCATTAAGGCATCTACTGTTTGTGGTGTTGGATCAATTATATCAATAAGTCTATTATGAGTTCTAATTTCAAGTTGATCACGACTTTTTTTATCAACATGAGGTGATTTATTAACTGTAAATTTTTCCAATCGTGTTGGTAATGGTATTGGTCCTTTAACTTTAGCGCCAGTTCTTTTAGCAGTATTTATTATATCGCCTGTGCTATTATCAAGTAAAGTACTATCAAAAGCTCTTAGTCTAATTCTAATATTTTGAGATTCCATTATGCTAACTTTGCTTTCACTTCTTCTGCTACATTTGAAGGGACTTGTTCATAATGATCAAATTGCATAGAATAATTTGCTCTACCTTGAGATAAAGATCTTAGATTATTTACATAACCAAACATATTGGCAAGAGGAACCATTGCGTCCACTACGTTTGCATTACCTCTTGTTGACATTTCTTGTACTTGGCCTCTTCTGCTGTTTAAGTCACCGATCACATCACCCATATATTCTTCAGGAGTAACAACCTCTACTTTCATCATAGGCTCTAGTAGAACTGGGTTTGCTTTTGCAATTCCTTCTCTGAAAGCGGCTCTTGCAGCAATTTCAAATGCTAAAACACTAGAGTCAACATCGTGATATGCACCATCCGTTAAAGTGGCTTTGAAATCAATACATGGGAATCCAGCCATTACACCAGTATTTTGCTGAGCGATCAGACCTTTTTCAACACCAGGTATTAATTCTGTTGGAATATTTCCACCTTTAATTTTATTTACAAACTCATAACCACTTCCAGGCTCACCAGGTTCAAAAGTTATTTTAACTCTTGCAAATTGACCCGCGCCACCAGATTGTTTTTTATGTGTATAATCAACGTCAAATGAACTTGATATTGTCTCTCGATAAGCAACTTGAGGAGCACCAACGTTTGCTTCAACTTTAAATTCTCTTTTCATTCTATCAACGAGTATTTCCAAATGTAGTTCACCCATTCCTTTAATAATAGTTTGGCCACTTTCATGATCCGTAGTAACTCTAAAACTAGGATCTTCTTGAGCAAGTCTTCCGAGTGCTGTGCCCATTTTTTCATGATCTGCTTTAGTTTTTGGTTCCACAGCTACTTCAATTACTGGATCAGGAAAATCCATTTTTTCAAGCACAATTGGTTTGTTAACATCACAAAGAGTCTCACCAGTAGTAACATCTTTTAAACCAACTAATGCTACAATATCGCCAGCATTAGCTGTCTTAATTTCTTCCCTATTGTTTGCATGCATTAATAACATTCTACCAATATTTTCTTTTTTACCTGAAACAGAATTTAGAACAGAGTCTTTTGTATTAATGGTACCTGAATATATTCTTGTAAAAGTTAAACTACCTACAAAAGGATCTGTCATTATTTTAAAAGCTAAAGCACTGAATGGTTCATTATCATCACAACCTCTAGTTAGTTCAATACTGTCATCCTTCACATCAGTCCCTTTTACATTTGTAACATCTTTGGGAGATGGCATGTAATCAATTACTGCATCAAGTAGTGGTTGAACCCCTTTGTTTTTAAAGGCTGAACCAGTAAGCACTGGAACAAACGATCCTTTAATTGTACCTTTTCGAATACATTTTTTTAAGTCATCTATTGATGGTTCATTACCATCTAAATATTTTTCCATAATTGCATCATCTTCTTCAACAGCTTTCTCGATTAACTTTTCTCTATATTCAGCTGCTTTATCTTTAAGATCTTCAGGTATTTCAACAATATCAAACTTAGCTCCCAAGCTCTCATCTTGCCATATCACTGCATTATTGGAGACAAGATCAACAACACCCTTTAAATTACTTTCGATTCCAATAGGTAACTGCAATACCAAAGGATAAGAACCTAATCTTTCTGGAATCATATCTACGCACATGAAAAAGTTAGCGCCAGTTCTATCAAGCTTATTTATGAAGCACATTCTTGGAACATTATATTTATCTGCCTGTCTCCAAACTGTTTCTGATTGAGGTTCGACACCAGCTACTCCATCAAAAACTGCTACAGCACCGTCAAGGACACGGAGTGATCTTTCAACTTCAACGGTGAAATCAACGTGGCCAGGAGTATCAATA
>MDTG01048718.1_pt1 | contig 16867 bp, 14 predicted proteins | sample 811421 | NCBI WGS metagenome assembly MDTG01 (sample SAMN05326645, study PRJNA326480) | marine metagenome | isolation source: seawater | place: Pacific Ocean: South East | collected 2011
ACCAGCTCCCGCTCCTGCCACTATAACACTTATATCTTGAGGAGCAATTTCGTTAAGTTGAATTCTAAATGTAATTTCATTTTGAGTTTCTTCAAATAGAGTATCAACAGCATCAACTTTTACTAAATTCACAAGTAAATCATCATCTTTAATTACGATTTTTGCTGTACTTGGAGCCGCAACAGTACCAGAGGAAATATCAGTTATATCTGCAATAATTTGTTCATCTAACTCAACATCTGAATCATCTTTACTAACAATCGTTATTGTTCCTTCTGTGTCTCCTGCATTTATTCTTATAATATTATCAGTGCCACTAGAAGTATTATTGGTGATAGTATAATCATCATTAATAACTGCTGATCCAGTAAAGGTAATTGTAACATCGACATCAACAGTAGCAGCAGTAGATAATGTAACTTTAATATCGGTTGATCCACCATTTTCATTAATAGCGGGACTGTCTCTAGTTATAGTAGCTTGCGGGTCAGAAGATTGGGAAAATGGTGCAGAAACTAGAGAAAAAAGTAAAAAAAATAAAGCTGCAAAATTTTTTTTCATTATTAATTTGTAGAGATATGCCAAAAATATAAAAGATTTGGTTGTGGTAAAAGAAAAACTCTTTATTAAAAAACGATGAAAAACAATATAAATTTCATTTTTTATTAGCTAATTGGCCACAAGCAGCATTAATATCCTTTCCTCTACTCCTTCTTAATCCAACGTTAACTCTCCTCTCATCTAGATAATTTATAAAAAGATTTGTCTTTTTTTCTGAAGATCTATGAAAATCTAGACCTTCAACAACATTATATTCAATTAAATTAACCTTAGAAGGGATATGTTTTGTAAACTTATATAGATTTTCCGCATCTTTTATACTATCATTTACTTCATTCAGAAGAACATATTCGTATGTTACCTTTCTTTTGGTTTTTGAAAAATAATATTTTAGGGCATCTCTTATAGCATTAAGTGAATTGGAATTTCCTATTGGCATGATATTATTTCTTATCTCTTCGGATGCTGCATGAAGAGATAGTGCTAAATTAACTTTCACATTATCATCAGCTAACCTTTTTATCATTTTTGCAATTCCTGAAGTAGATAGTGTTACTCTCTTATATGACATCTCTAAACCCTCACTTGAAGTAATAAAATGAATAGACTTTATAACATTCTTATAATTAAGAAGCGGCTCTCCCATACCCATGTAGACAATATTTGTAAGAGGTAAGTTGTATACTTCTTTTGATTTATTTGTAATTGCAACCACTTGGTCATAAATTTCCCCTGCAGATAAATTTCTAATTCTTCCGATTGTCCCAGTAGCACAAAACTTGCAGCTAAGTGAACACCCAACCTGAGAGGATATACATGCTGTCATTCTTGTGTCTTGTGGAATTAAAACACCTTCTACAAAATTTCCGTCATATAATTTAAACCTTATTTTAATTGTACCATCATCACTTCTCTCTTCAAAATCTTCAGATATTTTATTAATACTAAAATTCTCATTAAAAATTTCTCTATTAGTCTTTGATAAATTACTCATTTCAGCAAAAGAGGAACAAGAATTATTCCAAAGCCAAGAATAAACTTGATTAGAAACATAAGGTTTCATACTATTGTCATGACAAAATTTTTGAATGTCTACTAAATCAAGAGATCTTATATCTGTTTTCAATTATTATTATTTATCAGCAAAGATATTAAAAGCATATATTTATAAATTAAGTATTTTCGTTAAATATTATGATTGAGAAAATAATACAAAAAATAGGAAATGTATGTTCTTGGTTATCATTTGCACTGGTTATATTAATAACTACAGATGTATTTTTAAGGTATATTTTTAATTTTTCCAGCGCATCTCTATATGAACTTGAATGGCATTTTTTTGCTATAATATTTCTTCTTGGCTCATCAATAACATTACAAAAAGATGAACATGTAAGGGTGGATGTGTTTTATAATAGATTTTCAAATAAAAAAAAGGAGATTGTAAATCTGATTGGAAATATTTTTTTTCTACTCCCTTTTTCTATTATTATTTTTTACACCTCAATTCCATTTGTTGAAGATTCATTAATAATTCTAGAATCTAGCCCTGATCCAGGTGGCTTACCATATAGATTTGTTATTAAATCAATTATTCCTCTTTCATTTTTTTTACTTGCTGCACAAGGTATAGTTAATATTATTAATAATCTTAAAAAAATATCAAATGGATAGTATCCCAATTATTCTATTTCTATTAGTTTTTATTTTAATTCTATTCGGATATCCAGTTGCTTTAACTCTTGGGGGCATATCTATTATAGCTGGTTTAATTTTTTTTGATATTGACTTTTTTTACTTAGTGTCTCTTAGAATATATGGTATAATGAACAACTTTGTTTTATTAGCTGTTCCCCTTTTTGTTTTTATGGGATTAACACTAGAAAAATCTGGTATTGCCGAAAAACTTCTTGAGACCATGGCTATTCTATTTGGAAAAATTAAGGGAGGACTTGCTTATTCTGTTATAATTGTTGGAGGAATGCTTGCTGCATCTACAGGAATTGTAGGTGCAACAGTTGTAACTATGGGTCTAATTAGTTTACCTACAATGTTAAAAAGAGGATATGACCCAAAACTTGCAACTGGAGTAATTGCTTCTTCTGGAACTCTTGGGCAAATTATTCCTCCATCAGTAGTTCTAGTTCTTTTAGGAAGTGTATTAAACATATCAGTAGGAAATTTATTTATTTCAGCTTTATTACCAGGAATAACTTTAGTTTTCCTTTATTTATTATACGTAATGATGATAACATTTATAAAACCTTCATATGCACCATCAATGCCAAAAAAAATCATAAAAGAATTTAGAGAGAAAACAAATTTTATAAGTATTATAAATGCTTTTTTACTTCCTTTTATTTTAATTATTGCAGTACTAGGATCTATTTTTTTAGGGATTGCTTCGCCAACAGAAGCGGCAGGAATTGGAGCGACTGGGGCATTAATACTAAGTTTTACTCAGGGAAGTCTAAACATTAAAAAAATAAAAGAAATTTCAACAGAAACAACGAAGCTTACATCAATAGTATTTATGATATTACTGGGAGCAACTTCTTTTTCTTTAGTATTTAGAGGGCTAGAAGGAGATAGAATTATAGTTGATTTAATAACATCCTCGAACTTAAGTCCAGAACTATTTTTAGTTTATATTTTAATTACAGTATTTATTGCTGGTTTCTTTATTGACTTTATAGAAATTATTTTTATAGTTGTCCCCGTTATTGCCCCAATTCTTATTGCATTAAATATAGATTTAATTTGGGTAGGTATAATGTTGGCGATTAATCTTCAAACTTCTTTCCTAACCCCTCCGTTTGGATTTTCATTATTTTATCTAAAAAGTGTTTCACCAAATAATATAAAAACAACTGATATATATAAAGGAGTAATCCCTTTTGTTTTGATTCAAATTTTATTTTTAGTTTACCTTTTCCTAAACCCAGAATTTGTATATATCATCCCAAAAATTATAGAAAGCTATAGTTCGTAATATATTTTATCACTAACTTTTGACCAATCATCAAAAGAAGTTTTAAATTTTTTATAAGCTTCAAAAATCTTTTTACTTTTTGGATCTCTCTCTATCATTTCATCTAGAACTTCATTAGTTTTTAATTTAAATGTTTCTAAAACATCTTTTGGAAACTTTTTAAGTTGAACGTTTTCTTCTTTAATTAATTTATTTAAATAAATACTATTTTTTGAATCAAATTCACATTGCATCCATATATTTAATGATTCAATTCCTCTTTTTATGATTTCCTGAAGATCGTTTGGGAGCTCGTAAAATTTATCTTTATTAACAATCATCTCCAATACACCTCCTGGCTCATGCCAACCTGGATAGTAATAATATTTTGCTACTTGATAAAACCCCATAAGATAATCGTGATATGGTCCAATCCATTCAGTAGCATCTATAACTCCTCTTTCAAGGTTAGTATATATTTCACCACCAGCAACAGTTACAGCCGTCCCTCCAGCTTTAGATAATACTTTTCCCCCAAAACCAGGAATTCTCATCTTAAGACCTTTTAAATCATTGAAGGAATTAATTTCCTTGTTAAACCATCCCCCCATCTGCATACTTGTATTGCCACCTACAAAAGGAATTAAATTAAATGGTTCATAAATCTCTCTGTACAAATCATATCCTCCACCAGATATTATCCATGAATTCATTTGTTTTGAGTTCATACCAAAAGGTACTGAAGAGAAAAACTGACCGGAAGGTATTTTTCCGGCCCAATAATATGATGCTCCACTACCCATTTCAATTGCGCCATTACTAACGGCATCAAAAGATTCAAGACTTGGAATCAATTCTCCGCCCCCATAAACTTTAATTTCTAGACGTCCTCCTGACATTTTATTTACCCAATCAGAAAATATATTACATCCTTCACCAAGAACGGGCATATTAGGAGACCACGTTGTAACCATTTTCCAATTATATTTTTTATTAAAATTTATATTTACTGATTTTTTATTAATTTCTTTTTTATCAGGAATACAAGCTGAAACAGCTGAAATTCCTGCAATTGAGGCAAGGGATTTTTCGATAAATTTTCTTCTATTTGATTTTTTAGCCATAAATAATTGTTCTTTTAATTTAAGGTAAATTAAATGTTAATCCAATAATTTATTTTGAAAGCAAATGAACGATTCTTGAGATTAAGAAATAATGGATTTTCAGCATAATAATTATCAGTATAAACAATGAATATATCAGATAAAGGTTGGAACCTCCACTGAAATCTTGCATTTAGATTTATATTATCAATTTGATTATTATACTGAAGGTAAGTACTGAAAAACAAATCTTTAGAAAAACTTATATTAATTTTAGAATTCAGAGAAAAGAAATTTGCACTTGAAAATGGTAAAGGGAAATCCAAATCATTATATTGAGATCCAAGAGAAAGGTTTAAAAATGGTGGAAACTTATATGTTAAAGTACCTCCAATATTTTTAATATTACCATTAAAAAACTGTCCTATTTTACCATTTAACCTGATTGAAAAAACTTTTCTCTCAGATGATCTATAGTAAAACGTGTGATTTACATAATTATATTCAGAAAATGCATTTAAAGGAACTCCATCGGACCTTGAGGGATCAAAGTCTTGTAAAAGTTTTGTGTATAAAATATTAGTTTTTAATACCAAAAATGCTGAAGATCGAAATCTTAAATTATAATCTATGTCGATATCATAGTCTGTAGTACCATTAATCTTATTTCTATAAAATTCATAGTCAATACCAGGTCCGTGAGAATTTAAAGAATTATCTTCTGGAAGAAACTTATATTGAAATGAGGGACTGAGGAAGATATAATCTTTTCGAGGCACAAACCCAATCTCAGGATTAAAATTTTTTCCTACTCCATAAAAATAAATATTTGATTCAAAATTCCTTTCTTCATATGCTGCATTGATACCAAAGGAATTAGATCCAGATAATGATTCATTTTCTAGTGATTGATGATAATACCATTCTGATTTAAACTTGGTATTATTAGTTTGAAGCTTAGACTCAAAGCCAAAAACTCTATTGAAATTACCCAGATCATGAGCATATTCTTCTGATTTATCATTAAAAAGAGATTGTTTGTTTATTAAAAACGCAGAAACTTTTGAATTTTTAAGAATATTCTTCTCTAATACAGCCATCCCATAATTATAAGATGGGATACCACTGGAAGAAAGCTTAGCAGTTTGCATATTTAAAATACCAACCCTTAAACCATCATTAATTTTTCCAGATAATTTTGCGCCAAAAAGTATTGGGTTCTGTACATATTGACTTGTTGTGGTATCTCTAGCAATCCCAATCCTTCTAGTGAACATAGGCCTTGCTTCTCTTGAACCGAGATTTGAAAAAAGGTCACCATTATCAGTAAAGAATTCTCTTTTTTCGGGTAAAAAAAGTTCAAATCTAGTAAGGTTTGTTCTTTGTTCATCAACTTCAACCTGAGAAAAATCTGGGTTTATAGTTAAATCTAAATTTAAAGAAGAACTTAAAGCTAATTTCATATCTAAACCAGCATCAAAATCTGAACCTTTTTCTGGTTCAGAAACTTTATTTCTAATACCAGAACCAGATAAATAAGGAATTAAAACAATACTTTGAGATGATTTTTCTAGTGGAAATTCAAATTCTAAAATTCCTGTAGTAGATAAATTTACTGGAGAAAAACCTAACTGAATTGGAGACCAAATAGACCCCTCATCAACTTTACTATTTCCTCTATGTGAATTAAAATTCCATGTTTTTGATCCTGTTTTATATCTTATTGAGTTAAAAGGAATTTTGAATTCTCCCATCCAATAACCATCAACTATTTTAGCGCCTGAATACCACTTTGTATTCCAATTAATGTTGAATGATCCTAAACCTCCTCTACTTCCGCCTCCAGAACTAAAATTTCCTTCACCTCCATTAGAGAGAAGAGCCTCTCTCTGAATATTATAGGGAGATAAGCCAAAATTATATCCATTAGTTTCATCTTGAAATGTATCAAAGGTAAATGATATGTAATCTGTTGATCCACCAAAAAAGTCTCTTTTGAGATCCCCCAATATAAATTTCTTAGAGGAAATATCTTCCATCTTAGCGAAAATGTAAAGAAATTTATCATCGTAGGCTACCCTAAATTCTGTTTCTAGTTCAGCAGAGACTGTATCTCTTGGAAAATACTGAACAAAATTTGATGAAGGAATTGCCTCTGACCAAAATATCTCATCCATTACTCCATCTAGAATAATTTCTTCATTTACTTTTTTTGCAAAAATTTTTCTTTTTTCTGAATTTGAAAAAAGACTAAAATTTGTAAAAGAAAAAAAAATAAAAAGAAAAATTCTATAAGACATATCTGTAAGCTTACGTATTTAGATGCTACTAGTTAATAAATCTTTCTTAAAAGTTATTTTTTGAATAAATCAACAAATATAGGAGTAGCAACAAATATTGAAGAATAAGTTCCTACTATAATTCCTACAAGTAATGCAAATGAAAATCCGCTAAGTGATGGCCCTCCAAATAGAAATAGAACTAATACTACAATAAAAGTTGTCATTGAAGTAATTAGTGTTCTGCTTATTGTCTTATTAATTGACTCATTAACAACAGGGATCATTTCACTTCCAGCTTTGATACCAAGGTTCTCTCTTATTCTATCAAATACTACAACAGTATCATTTATAGAATAACCTATTATGGTAAGAAGAGATGCAATAAAAACTTGATCAATTTCATAAGAAACTCCAAATAAATTCGCTATCGCAAATGCTGAAATTACAAAAAGAGTATCATGAAATAGAGCAAAAACTGCACCAGTTGAAAATTGCCATCTTCTGAACCTAATTAGGATATATATAAATATTGCTATTAGTGCTAAAATACCCGAATAGAAAGAAGAATTTTTAATGTCATCAGCAATTGTTGCACCAACTTTAGATGAACTAGATATAGTAAAATTATTTTCACCTACCATTGTGTCATCTTCTATAAAAGTAAGACTGGTTATGTTTTCTAGGCCACTAACTAACTTTTCTTTTACATTGACATCAGCGTTATCTGAATCGTCATTGATAAGATATGACGTAGTTATTTTTAAAATATTATCTGCACCAAAAGTTTTTACCTGAACACCCTCATTATTAAAAGATTGCTGTAATCCAGATTCAATTTCTGAAGGCACTTGTGAATTATCAAAGGTTACTACATATGATCTACCACCTTTAAAGTCAACACCTAAGGTTAATCCTTTAATTAAAAGAGATATTAACCCAATAGATATAAAAGTAATAGAGAAATAATATGCAAGTTTTCTTCTTCCAAGAAAATCAATTTTTAATGCTGTCAACAAATTTCTTGAGAAAGGAAAAGAAAACTTTAATGAACTTTTATCACCACTTCTACTAAATCTTTCAACAACTACTCTAGTAATATAAACAGCAGAAAAGAATGAACATATGATACCAATAATTAAAGTAATTGCAAAACCTTTAACAGGACCTTGACCTAGATTATATAATATTAAGCCTACAAGTAAAGTGGTAAAATTTGCATCTATAATTGAGGTAAATGCTTTATTATATCCATTTGATATAGCTTGTTTTAAGTTTGCGCCGTTTCTAAGTTCTTCCTTAATCCTTTCAAAAATAAGTACATTAGCATCAATTGACATACCAATTGTAAGAACAATTCCTGCTATACCGGGTAAGGTTAAAGATGCAGATAGTTGTGCTAAAATTCCAAGAATAAAAAAGATATTGAAAAATAAAGCTAGATTGGCAATTAATCCCCCACCAGAATAATAGAAAACCATAAAAACTAAAACGATTACAAGACCTGACATTATTGATTGGAAACCTTGATTTTGAGCAACTTTACCAAGTGTTGGGCCTATTACTACATCCTCAACAATCGTAGTAGGAGCAGGCAAAGTACCAGCTTTCAGGATATTAGCTAAATCTTGAGCTTCTTCAATTGTAAAATCTCCAGTTATTTGAGAATTTCCGTTTGGAATTTCATTTTGAACAAAAGGAGCAGAATAGACATAATTATCAAGTACAATTGCAACTCTTCTACCGATATTAGTAGAAGTTAGTCTTCTCCAGTTTTTAGCACCATTTGAATTCATTTGCATTGAAATTGAAGGTCTAGCGCTTTGATCCAAATCTTGTCTAGCATCAGTGATAACTTCACCAGTAAGAGGTGCTTTGCCACCTCTTGAAGTTTTAATTACAAATAGTTCAAGAACCTGATCGCTTGGATCAGCAGTATCTTCTGTAGGTTTTACAGCCCATAAGAATTTAATAGAGTTAGGAATTAATTGTTTAACCTTTTCATTAGATAAAATAGAATTAATTGAAATGGTATCTTCCAAATTATAAAATAGGCCACCAAATTCAGACCTTAAATTTGATAGTAATGGTGAGGAAATATTATTATCTATTATCTCATCTTCTTCTTCAGATATTTCAGAAGATGGAGAATCTGTTATCTCATCAGAATTACCAGAAAGTAATGATTCTAAATCTTCGGTTTGAGAGGTACTTTGTTCTTCAACAGAATTACTGTTTTTAGAAACATTCAAAATATTTTGAGATACAGCAAATTGATCAATTATCTGTAATGTTTGGAATACCTCATTTTCACTAGCCTCAGCAACTTCCCAAAATTCAAGCTTTGCAACACCTTGTAATAATTTTCTGACCCTTTCTGGGTTATCGACACCAGGTAATTCTATTTGTATTCTACCAGTACCCTGTAACCTCTGAATATTAGGCTGCGATGTTCCAAATCTATCTATTCTAGTCCTTAAAATATTAAAAGATCTATCGATTGCTCTTTCAACTTCTTCATTAATTATTTCTAATATTTCAGAATCAGATGAATCAAAACCAATTCTTCCTCTATTAGAAACAGTGGCAAAAATTTGAGATAAATTCTTTTGTGGTGCTAATTTTTGAAATTCATTATAAAACTCAGAAATAAAATTCAATTGAGTTCCTTTAATATTATCTTTTGCAATTTTAATTGAATTCAGAAAATCTGGATCCTGACTATTTGAAGAAAGGCCAATAAGAATATCTACTGGGGAAACCTCTAGCGTAACATGCATCCCACCTTGAAGGTCTAGACCAAGATTTAACTCTGATTCTTTTATTTCTTTATAAGTAAAGTCTGAGACAAGATTATAAACAGGTTTATTCCATATTGAGTCTAGATATTTTTGTTTTTTATTAAAATCTATATTTCCATTCTCATCTCTTGATATTTGAGTTGCCTCGTCTTGAATTTTTTGAGAAACAAATGTAAACTGTAGATAATAAATAGAAAGAAAAGAAATTACTATCGTCAAGAAATAAATTAAACCTTTATTTTTCATGCTTATTTTAAAAAATCAGTTGACAAAAGTATTGAAATAAATGGAAATTAACTAAGAGGTAAATTATTTATTATAAATACCACTTTCTTTTTTAATATATTGAAGAATAGCCTCAGGTGCTGAATAATCATTTTTATCATTATTTATGACTAGGTCAGCTTTTTCTTTATATGGTAGTATAAATTTATTGAAAGCTGGAATTACATGATTATTATATTTATATAAAACATCAGATTTATCATATCCCCTATTTACATGATCCCTTTTTATTCTTCTTTCAATCATAATATTCATATTACAATCAATAAAAATTTTTTTATCAAAAAAATTAGAAATATTAGGATCATTAAATATAAATAAGCCTTCTATAATAATAATTGCATTAGGCTCAACCCTAATTATATTTGGGGTAACATCTGGATTATTAAAAGTATATTCTTTTCTTAAAATAGTTTTTCCCGACATGATTTTAATTATATCTTCAATTAAATCATTTTGGTTAAAAGAAAAAGGAAGATCAAAATTGTAATTTCCTAGTTTATCTTTTTTTTGATCCTCTCTTTTTTTATAATAATTATCCTGATAAATAACTGAGAGAATATCTGATCCTAATTTTTTTCTTAAAAATTTAACTATGAATGATTTTCCTGACCCACTAGACCCACATATTCCAAATAACTTACTTTTCATTCCTTTTTAAATATTTAACCAGTTTTTGTACTGCTTTTGATCTATGTGAAATTAAATTTTTTTCTTCAATTGTCATCTCAGAAAATGTTTTTTTATATCCATCTGGAATAAATATTGGGTCATACCCAAATCCACTTTTACCAGATTTTTGTTTACTAATTTTTCCTGATACTGTCCCTTCAAAAAAGTGTTTTTTATCATTAATTAACAAACAAATAACAGTTCTAAAAGTAGCAGATCTATTTTTTTTATTTTGTAAACTTTTTAAAACTAAACTGATATTTTTATCAGAGGTACTATTTTCTCCTGCAAATCTAGCAGATCTAACCCCTGGTAAGCCATTCAATGAATCAATAAATAATCCAGTATCATCAGAAAAACAGTCAATATTAAATTTTGAGTTAATAAATTTTGCTTTAATTAAAGCATTTCCCTCTATTGTGTTTTCTGTTTCAGGTATATCTTCAAAAACATTAAGGTCCCTAAGAGAAATTATATGAAATGAAGTTAATAATTGCTGTATTTCTTGAAGTTTATTTTTATTGCCTGTAACGAAACAGATTTTATTCATTTTCTAATTTTAATGAGATTTATATCAAATATTAGAATTGAATTTTCTGGAATTGTCGGGATATTAGTATTCCCTGATTTACCATAAGCATTTCCCGAAGGCATTAAAATTTTAATTGAACCTCCTTCACTAATTCTACTTATTGATTTTCCTAAAGTACTCGTAAAATCAAATAACTGTGCGAGGTAACCATGATCTGAAATAAGAGGAAAAAAGCTTCCTATACCATTGTATGTATATACAATAGGGGCATAATATTTTGTTTCATCATAATATCCAATGTTTTCAGCAAGTGATTTAATATTTGTATCAAAAATCACTAAATCTATTGAATCATTAGTAAAGAAAATTGAATCATTAGTATAATATCCAGCAATATTAATACTAAGTAAATCACTTGTTTCTGGAAATATCAAATTGTTTCCTTGATTTAATATTGAATAAAAAACACCAGAATTTGTAGTATCTACATAATTTATTCCTTCTGATTGTAAATAGGAATTAATTAGTGAAACATCAGTATCTCTTTGATTCAAAGAATCAATCTCTTCCTGGACTGGATCATAGACATCAATATAAATTTCTTCGGTATTACATGAAAAAATAAATAAAAAAGAAAATAAAATTAAAATCCTCATTTATCTTATATCTATCAATTTTATTCTAAATATTAAGACAGAATTTTCAGGAATTGAATTTATTGATGAATTACCATATGCCAAACCCGAAGGAATTATTAAAAGAATTATACCACTCTCATCTATATATGGCACACCTAATTCCCATCCCTGAATAACTTCATTTGAACCTAGTATAAACTCAAAAGGCTGATTTGTATAACTCCTATCAAACTCTAGACCATTTAATAATTGGCCAACATATTCTACATCTAATGTATCTCCATTTTGAGGAAAATTTAAGTTTCCTTCTTCCAAAACTTTATAATAAAGACCATTATCTAAGGATTCAAAACCCTCTAAATTATTTTCATTAATAAATCCCTGAATTCGTTGAATATCAAGATTCAATTGTTCCTGCTTTGTTCTAGTAACAATTAGATTGTCATCAGCACAAGAGAAGATTAAAAGAAGCAATAACAAGGAAATAATAAATCTCATAAAGGACTAGTAATCAAGAACCTGAATATCAAAAATTAAAATAGCATTTGGAGATATTACTCCACCAGCACCAGAAGGGCCATAACCTAATGAACTTGGAATATAAAGAGTTCCCTCAGAGCCTTTATTAAAGTAAGTTATTCCTTCATCCCAACCACGGATTACCATTCCTTGACCTAACTGAAATGAGAAAGGTTGATTTCTTTCTAAAGATGAATCAAATACCTCTCCATTTAATAACATTCCTGTATAATGTACAGTAACATTATCTCCAGGCGCAGCATTTTCACCACTACCTTTTTTTGTAACTACATAATGTAATCCACTTTCTGCTTTAGTTGCATTTATATTATTCTCTTTTAAATAATTATCAATTAATTCTAAATCAATTGACAATTGGTTTTCATTTTGTTGTTCCATTTCTTGTTGCATTTTTTCATATTGAACTCTTTGAAAATCTTCAAATTCACTTTGTGACATTACATCTTGAACACCACAATAAAAACTAATCAACTTATTTTTTACAGAATCAGGTACTTCTACAGATTGTGGAGCATTTTTAAAAAACTGTTCAGTAGTTAACTGAAAAAAGACACTATCTCCTTTTACCAAATTATCTATTACATCATAAATAATACCATTATTCTCCCAAGAAGAGTCTTTTTGAAGAACTACTGGATCATTTCCAACTTTTTTTAATAACTCATTACCATCATAATCAAAATACTGAAGATTAATCATAACTATTTCACCATCTTGAATTTCAATACCATTCCCATTTTTAAAATATTTAAGTTCGATTCCATTATCTAAAACCTTCTCCTTATCAACACAAGAAATTAAAATAAATAGTATTGAAATTAGATAATATATGTTTTTCATAGTTTAATAATTTAGTTCTTTTGAGTAATTAGAAATCTTTTCTAAAAATTTATTCAAAGCTACTGAAAGTTTATCTTCTATACTTCCACCTGCTGCATTTTTATGTCCTCCACCATCAAAATGTTTTCTTGCAAACTCATTAACTGAAAACTTTCCTATAGACCTAAATGAAAACTTAATTCTTTCCTTAGTTTCAATTATTAAAACTGCCATATTAACATTTTCTATAGAAAGCGCATAATTAACTAAACCTTCAGTGTCACCTTTTTTAAAATTATGATCTAATAATTCTTTTCTTGAAAGAACTATATATGCTACATTACCATTAGAAGCTAATTCTAATTTTTCAGATAGTGCATACCCAATTAATTTTATTTTATTAAAAGAATTAGAGTCATATATTTTATTATTGACATAATCAGTATCAACACCTTTATCTAAAAGGTTTGCTATAACTTTATGAACTTTAGAAGTAATTGAAAACTTAAACGATCCAGTATCAGTTAAAATCCCAGTATATAAAGCTTCAGCTATATTCTTGTCAATTAATTCAGGGTCAACATAAGATAGAAAATCATAAATTAATTCAGCAGTCGCAGAAGCTTTAATATCATGAATCTTATAATCATAAAAATTATCTGGCTCTAAATGGTGATCTATAAGGACTTTACTTGCATTTGATAAGGATATCAAATCCCCAAGATTATTGATCCTATCCAAATTATTGAAATCCAAACAAAAAATGACAGAGGCTTTATCAATTAGGTCTGCAGACTCCTCTTTAGAATTAGAAAAGTTTATAATTTTATCTACATTATGCATCCATTTTAAAAAGTCTGGGAAATCATTTGGAGCAATTATATTTACATTATGGCCCATCTTATTTAAATAATTATATAATGCTAATGAAGAACCAATTGCATCTCCATCTGGGTTTACATGAGTTGTGATTACAATATCTTGTTTATTACTTATTAAAGCTTTAAGATCTTTCATTGAAATATATTAGCCTGCAAAAATCCATAATTTTATTGAAAACAAAAATTAATTAAGAAATTAACAGTTCTTTTTATTTTTAAAACAATATTATATGTTTGCACAAAAAAACAATGATTGGGAATAGAACATTTACTATTATAAAACCTGATGCATTCAAAGCATCCTACACGGGTCCTATAATTGAAAAAATTGAGGATGCCGGTTTCAAAATTAAAAATATGAGGCTGGAAAGGTTAGATCAAAATAGAGCAGGAAAATTTTATGATGTTCATCAAGATAAACCTTTTTTTGAGAGATTATGTAACTACATGTGTTCAGGACCAATTATAGTTATGGAACTTGAAAAAAATAATGCTGTAGATGATTTCAGAAAATTAATTGGAGCAACAAATCCAGAAAATGCGGAAGAAGGAACGATAAGAAAATTATATGCCACATCAATTGAAGCTAATGCAATTCATGGGTCAGATTCTGATGAAAATGCTCTCAATGAAATTAAATTCTTTTTTTCTTAGGATTTCAATATCCAAAAATTATTTAATCCATTTCCCATAGAAAGTTTAATTTTAGAATCTTGAATTAATTCTAGAATAGCTAAAAAGTTATATATCACTAAAATTTTTAATGGATTTTCTTGAATTAAATTCAAAAATGAAATCTTAGACTTAGAGTTTAACATATTAATTAAAAATTTTTTTTGTTCTGAAATTGAATATGGATATCTATATATTTCATGACTTGGTCTATTTTTTTCTTCATTATATTTATCTAGTGCATTCTTAAAAACAACTAATAATTTATAGAGATCTATATCTTGAAGTTCAGTCTCTACTTTTGCCCTCTCACTAATTACATTAATTTCAGAAAATAAATTTCCTCTTGAAACTTTCTCTTGTCTGTTTTTTTCCATTATGGATAAATCATCTATTACTGATTTATATTTTTTGTATTCAATTAAATGTTCTACTAATTCATCTCTTGGATCAATTTCATTACCTTCATCATCAATAGAAAATCTTGGTAGAAGCATCCTAGATTTTATTCGCATTAATGTTGCTGCAACGACAATAAATTCACTAGCAACTTCAATGTTCATTTTTTCTAGTTCAGATATATAATCAAAAAAATCATTTGTAATTTGAGAGATTGGAATATCCATAATGTCTAACTCATCCCTTTCTATAAAAAAAAGGAGTAAGTCAAAAGGGCCCTCAAATAGAGGAAGTTTTATTTCATAACTCATAACTAAATGATCAGATATTATTGAATTAAAATAAAATTAATACTTTATAATAAAATTAATAGATTTATAAACTAATAAATGAAAAAAAGAGTATAAGTATAGCATATCACTTATGAATAAAACAATATACAAAACCCTAGATAGAGTAAATCTTCCCCAAGATTTGAGGAAACTAGATAAAAAAGATTTAAACAGTATATGTGATGATTTAAGAAACTTTATAATTAACTCAATCTCAGAAAATGGCGGACATTTTGGGGCAAGCTTGGGTGTAGTAGAACTGACGGTTGCAATCCATTATGTTTATAATACTCCGATAGATAAATTAGTTTGGGATGTCGGTCACCAAGCTTATGGACATAAAATACTTACAGGAAGAAAAGACACCTTCCATACAAATAGAGTATATAAAGGCTTATCTGGATTTCCTAAAATTTCAGAAAGTGAATACGATACTTTTGGAGTTGGTCATTCCTCTACATCTATTTCAGCGGCTTTAGGAATGGCAATAGCAGCAAAAATTAATGGAGATATTAATAGACAACATATTGCTGTAATTGGAGACGGTGGAATGACGGGAGGAATATCATTTGAAGGAATGAACCATGCGGGAGATACTGATGCAAATCTTACAATAATTTTAAATGATAATTGCATGTCAATCGATCCAAATGTTGGCGCTTTGAAGAAATACTTAACAGATATATCAACATCTCAAGCTTTCAATAATATTAGAGATGATATTTGGAAGGTGCTAGGTAAATTAAAAACAATTGGTGAAAGTGCCAGAGGAGTAGCAAAGACTGTTGAAAAAAGTTTAAAATCTTTTGTGCTTGATAATTCTAATTTATTTGAAGCTTTAAACCTCAGATATTTTGGACCAATTGATGGACACAATGTAAATCATTTAGTTAAAACATTAAATGATTTAAAGAAAATTCCTGGGCCAAAGCTTCTTCATTGTATAACAAAGAAAGGGAAAGGTTATTCTTTAGCTGAAAAACATCAAACTAAATGGCATGCTACAGGTAAATTTGATATTAAATCAGGTAAAAGTTTAGCTATAAAAAGTGAGAAAAAAACACCACCTAAATATCAAGATGTTTTTGGTAAAACACTTGTCGAATTAGCTGAAAAAAACAAAAAAATTGTTGGGGTAACCCCTGCAATGCCTTCCGGTTCCTCATTAAATATTATGATGGAAAAAATTCCAGAAAGGGCTTTTGATGTTGGAATAGCTGAACAGCATGCTGTTACATTTAGTGCAGGACTTGCTACTCAAGGGATAATTCCTTTTTGTAATATATATAGTACGTTTATGCAAAGAGCTTACGATCAAGTGATTCATGATGTATGTATTCAGAATTTGCCTGTAATTTTTTGTTTAGACAGAGCTGGAATTG
>MDTG01305540.1_pt1 | contig 16867 bp, 19 predicted proteins | sample 811421 | NCBI WGS metagenome assembly MDTG01 (sample SAMN05326645, study PRJNA326480) | marine metagenome | isolation source: seawater | place: Pacific Ocean: South East | collected 2011
CCATTAAGTTATGGTGATACTTTAAGTCCTTTATATATACAGACACCGAGGTTGAAGTGTTTGACTGATTATGAAATGATTAAAGATAAAAAAAATCCTATGATCGATGTGGAGATAACTGATGGTAATTTTGATTTATATGATTTTTTTTTATCAATTGATGATTTAAATATAAAGAAGACATATCAGAATTCGGAAGAGTGGTTTACTAAAGAATTGCCATTAGAAGCGATTGATGAAATGTATAAAAGGACAACTAAACCATTTAAGAAAAATACAAATCCGGTATTAAAATTGAAATTGCCGGTTATTAAAAATAAGATACATTGTTCATTATATAATCAAGCGAAAGTGTTTATTGATATTGATCAATTAAAGAAAGGGAGTGAAATTGTGTTGATAATACATATGAGAGGATTAAAAATATTGAAGCAATATTTTTATTGTGATTGTTATGTAACACAAATCAAGTTATTTCAAGAAGATACTAAATATAATATATTACAAAATTATGTATTATTGGATGATAATGAAGTTATTGATATGGAGTATAATGGTGAATTTGATGATGAAATAATGGATGTTATCGAGGGGGATAAAATTAGGGAAGAAGAAAGTAGAAAGGAGGAGGAACGTATAAAGGAGGAAGAGTTAAAAAGGGAGGAGGAATGTAAAAAGGAGGAAGAGTTAAAAAGGGAAAAAATTAAAGAATTGGAAAAATTGCTTCAGAATACTCAAACAGAATTGAGTAAATTAATTAATTAATTAATAAAATTTTATTTTTTTTTATGTATTATATATTATAAAATGGATTGTCAGAAAATACTTGTCTATGGATTGATTGTTTTGGTATCAATATATTTATTAAAGGATGTATGTGGTGTAAAATTACCTTTTATTGAGGGATTTGATAATCCTGTTGGAGAAAATAGTGCTGGTAATGTCCCAGTTGCTGCGAATTCTATGGCGAACTCGAATGCTCCTAGTAATAGTAATGCGAATTCACAAGGCAGTGTTGCGAATAGTATTACGGATGGATTAAATAGTTTGGCGAGTGGTTTAATTGGTGGAGGTAATGGTAATGGCAATGGTAATGGTTTCCCTGTTGGTAATGCGAATGTTGGTAATGCGAATGTTGGAGCTCCTTCTGATTTAGCTGGTCCCCAGCAGGTTGTTGCGAGTGAACCGAATGGTAATGAGGTGAACTTACCTGTCCAGGGGATTGAGAGTGTAGAAGCCCCTTGTTATCCACAGAACAGGCTTTCACCACAGGATTTATTGCCGACTGAAGATGCTGGTCAAATTGAGCAATTAAATCAGCAGATGCAGAATAGTGGTGAAGGTTATTTAGCTGGAGTTAATTTCTTAGATGCTGGTTTTAATATGGGTATTAATACGGTCGGTCAAAGTCTTCGTAATGCGAACCTTAATTTAAGAGCGGAACCACCAAACCCTAGAACGATGGTTAGTCCATGGATGAATTCAACGATCGACATTGATTTACAGAGAAGACCATTGGGTGATACTAATTGTGGTCCGAGTGGTCCAGATGGACTTGATCCGTAAACTTTCAAAATTGAAAGTTATTTAAATAATATTTATATAAATTAAAACAATATGGAATTATCAAAATTTAAGGCAAATCCTTATAATTTAAATAATCATTTAATTACTTCTAAAGATGTCATTAATATTATGAAAACACTTAATATTAATGATTATACTATTCATAATTTGGAGTTATATCAGATGGCTTTTGTCCATAACTCATATTGTAGACTTAAAGACTATGAAGAATATGAATATCCAAATACTAAATATTTACCATTACAAGATAAATCATATGAAACGATCGAGTTTTTGGGTGATGCAATATTGGGTAGTGTAGTAACATCATATATATATGATAGATTTCATGTAATTCATGGTCAAAAAGAGGGATTTTTAACGAAACTAAAAATCAGGTTGGTCTGTGGAGAAAATCTTGCGAGATTGTCTAAAGATTTAAAATTTCAAAAATATCTAATACTTTCAAAGCATATTGATGAAAAATGCAGTGGTCGAGAAAATACAAATATATTAGAAGATGTATTTGAGGCATTTTTGGGAGCGATATATTTAGACAATGGATATGAAATGACAAGGAATTTTATAATTCAAGTGATTGAAAAATATGTTGATTTTACAAATATTTTACTAACAGATACAAATTATAAAGATCAAATCTGTCGTTATTTTCAACAAATTGATAAAAGTGAATTTAGACCAAGTTATAAGCATCGAAAAGAAGACAATAAATTTTATTGTGAATTATTTTATAAAGATAAACTAATTATGAAAGGAGAGGGGGTAAGTAAGAAAAAGTCAGAACAGGATGTATCTAAAAAAGCATTGATACATTTTAATGTTATATCATAAATTTAATTTATATTTTATTATAATATATAATTATGGCTAAAGATTATAAAATTAACGATGATATTTATATTTATTTGGTTAAGTATTTCGATAGTGATATAACGAATTTATCTGATAAGGTTGTCTCAGAATTAAAAAAGTCAAAATATAATGATAAACCAATTAAACCAATTGATAAGAAAATCATCCAAACATTCATGAAAATACTTCAATTAAAAAAACAAAAACCAAAAGTATATGCTAAAATTAATTGGAAATATCCTGAATATACAGAAGAAGAAAAATTAGAAAAATTAAAAGAATTTTTCCCCGAAGACTATAAAGAAGAAATTGAGACAATTCTTAAAGAAAGTGATGAAGATAAATTATTAAAACAGAAAATCAAATATACATATGAGGAGCAAATCCAAATACTTAGAGATTTTTATACTAAGACAGAAGATGTTCCTGAAAAAAACGAAAAAGAAATAATTGGTATAATTGATCGACGAAGGGATGCTAAAGATCCGAAAGGATCGCCGATGCCATCCAAACCATGGTTAACTCTTTGTGATAAACTTGAAGAAAAATATAATGTAAATCCATTATATTATTATACAATACCAAAAGATATCCGTGAAGCATACCAAGAAAAAATAGGCGAGGTCGAAGTTAAAGAAGTTGAAAGTGTATCTACATCTGTTATACCACAGAGAAAGGCATTTGTAGAGTGGATGAATGATGTATATTATGGTGATCAATTAAAGGAATATCAAAAATTCAAAGAGTTTCATAAAAATGGTGAAATGAGATTTGATGATAAATTAAAATTGGCTAAAATTAAAAGTTATCAGCATTTTGTAAAAGAATATTTAAATAATTTAACACCTTTTCGTGGTTTATTAATATATCATGGTTTGGGGACAGGTAAAACAGCTACATCTGTTGTAACAGCCGAAGGTATATCAGATGAATTATCAATATATACAATGTTACCTGCATCATTAGAGAATAATTATATAAATGAAGTGAAGGATTTTGGAGATAAATCATTTCGAGTGAATACAAATAATTGGGTATTTTATCCAATTGATGAAATAAAAGAAAGTTTATCATTACGTAAAAAATTGCAAGATAAATATGGTGTAGATGAAAGTGATATAAATAAGGTTGCAAATCGAACGAAGTCTAAATTGAAAAAGATAATTGATAAAGATGATCAAGATAAATTATCTGAAATGATAAAAAAAGTTAATTCAATTAAAGGTGTTTTTTTACAGAGTGAAAATATAAACACGGAAACAAAAGATATATATACGATTACTGGTGAGGCATTATTAAATGATAAAGAAATATATAATGGAAATGTTATTAAATTGGATCAAGCTCAGATATATTATATTGAAAATCAAATCGATATATTTATTAAATTAAAATATAATTTTATCCATTATAATGGATTTCCAAAAGTAGAGGATATTGATTTTAAAAGTTTAGAAAATCCTGAAAAAGCATTTAATATCCTTACAAATGATAAAGATAAAGAAGCAAATACAGACAATCAAAAATTAGTTGAAAAATTATCATTATTGTATCAAAACAATCTACAAAAACATGGAGTTTTATCTCCATTTCGAAATAATGTGATTATTATTGATGAAGTTCATAATTTTGTAAATGAGATTATTAATGGAAGTGTTCCAGCAAATATATTTTACAATTGGATTGTTAATAGTGAAGATACAAAATTAGTATTTTTATCAGGAACACCTGTAATAAATAAACCAGCTGAAATAGCAATCTTATATAATATGTTGAGGGGTGTTTTACATGTATATGAATATTCAGTAATAAGTGATAAAGATGAATATGATGTTCAGAAATTATTACGTGATATTTTTTATACTGAAAAATCACCTATCGAGCAGCTCCATGTTTCAAAGAAAAGAGGTAAATTAATAATTTCATTTACAAAAACGAAAACGAATTTTGAATCAATTATGGAAGATGGTATTATTCGGACGATTAAATATAATGATCATTCATTAGAAACATTTTTTGATATTATTCATGAAGGTTTGGAGAAAGTGTTTGATAAAGAGAGTATACTACCTACTAAACAACAATTACGGGAATTAAAATCATTGAATGATTTAAAATTAGGAAAAGCGGTAGAATTTGATAAGGAGATTAAATTAATTTTTAATCGTAAACAAAAGTTGTTCGATATCTATGATAATGAACAAATTATAGATCTCTCAAATAATGAAACATTTATGAACTATTTCTTTGATGAAGGCTTTAACATACCACAAAAGAAACAAGTCCTTTTAAGAAGAATGTTAATGGGTCTTACATCTTATTATCCAATTGATCGTTCATCCATAGAAAATATGGCTCAGGTTGTCGAGCCTGTAATATTACCTTTATATGAAGAATATAATATTGTAAAGAATATTAATATTATACCATGTTTTATGTCTTCAATTCAATGGGTTAATTATAGTGATGAATATACAAAAGATAAATTAAAAAAAATACAACAATTAAGAAGAAACAAAATATATGATAACAAAAACTCAGATTTTAATATAAGGACAAGACAAAATTGTAATATTGTTTATGAAGATGATACATTCAGACAACTGAAAGATGAAACAAAAAAACAAGAAATGTATCAATTAATGAAAGAGAATGGTAATTTTGATAGTAAGGGTACATTAAAATTATTTTCTCCTAAATTTTATGAAATATTAAATAATATTAACAAATTTGTTAAAGATGATAAACCAACCGGAAAAGTATTATATTATAGTGATTTTAGACAAGATGCTGGTTCAGAAGCATTTGAAAATGTATTACTCCAACATGGTTATGAAAAATTCGATTCTGAAAAACAAGATATTGATACAATCATTGAGAAAAAAGATAAAAAGAAAAGATATACATTTATAACTGGTTTAGAAAAACAAGAACAACGGAAAATTAATCAAGATGCATTTAATCATGTTGATAATATAAGAGGTGATTATATCCAAGTAATTTTAATATCAAGTTCGGGTGCTGAAGGTATATCATTGCATTGTGTGAGGCAGGTTCATATTATGGAACCATTCTGGAATTATATAAGAGTAGATCAAGTTTTGGGAAGGGCGATAAGAATGGGTTCTCATATAGGTGATGATCCAGATAATCCATGGCTCCCTGAAAAAGATAGAAATGTAGAGCAATATTTATATTTAACAATGTTACCAAATGGTAATACAATTGAAGAAGTATTTCAATCATTAAAGGATCTTGAATGGAGCGAAGTTGAAGATATACCAAATGATGATGATATTAAATTGAAATTATTAAACGAGCATAAATCAATTTATCGAACGATACAAAAAATTATATCAATGAAAAAAGAAACTAACAATCGAACTGTGGATCAAGTTTTATTTGATATTATGGAAAAGAAATATAATATCAGTAGCAAAATCACCAATATTATAAAAGAAGCATCTATCGATTGTATCCAAAACTCAAGAGATGATATTCAATTAAATGAAAAATGCTTAAGATTTTCAAGAGATGTTTATGATGAAGAAGCACATTTTCCAGGAATAAGTGCAGCAACATTAAATGAAATTGATGAAAAACAATTTAATGCAAAATTTCTATTTTTTATCCAACCCGATATATATGTCACAAAAGCAATTGTAAATGAAAAAGAATTATATGTTTATTATAAATTAAAAACATTAGGTGAAGATATAGATATCCGATATATTCGAGAAAATGGTATTCGGATTTGTGATTATGATCCATATCGAAATGTATTCATTCTCTATGAAAAAGATAATCATAAATTAAATGATTTATTACAACCAAAATTCTCTATCTTTCAAAGTATTTATAATGTCCCCGATACAATTTATGAATTAAAAATAAAAAAAAATATATTTCCCGATATAAAAGATATCGAAAAGAAAGAGAATTTATATGGATATATTATTAAATATAATATATCCGAAAAACTATTTTATGCTCCCGAACAAATCAGTCAATCAATCCTAAAATTATATGATCTAATCGAATATACAGATAATAATTACTCGATGAATGATATAAAATCACTATTCTACAGAAAAGGAAAACTATATCTTTCAGAAAATTAAAATATCGAATATTTTATAATGAGATCAAAATTATTCGATCAATATACATATCTCCATTTCGCGGTGGGTATTATATCATATTTTTGGGGATTATCTTTTACATCATGGTTTATAATTCATAGTTTATATGAATACATAGAAATTTCAAAAGTAGGAACATATATAATAAATGAATACTTTGGCCTTATCTGGCCCGGTGGAGGTAAACATAAAGTAGAAAAATTTATTTACAATGGCTTTGGTGATACAATTGGAGCTATATTAGGTTGGTTATCTGCTTATTATTTAGATCAAATAGGTAATAAATATGGTTGGTATACTTTACATATCAAATAAATAAATAATAATTACTCGATGAATAATATAAAATCACTATTCTACAGAAAAGGAAAACTATATCTTTCAGAAAATTAAAATATCGAATATTTTATAATGATTGAAAAGTTCACTTTTTTACATTTTTTAACAACAACACTCATAATCGAAATATTCATGTTATTTCTATTTCGATTTACAAAACACTCCGACATTACAATTAATAATTGGTATGATAAGTTAGGATGGACTTCTATTATTTTAGATATATTATCTATCATAATAGGTTTTTATTTAGCTAAATACCTTTATTTATATTTAGTTCAAAATAATTATATCTCACCCAAAAATGAAATCATTTACTATTTATCTATTCTATTATGTATACAAATCTTACATGATCTAACATTCTATTTTTATATTATTAAACCAACTCCAAAAGGTGTAAATGATGTTATCGATGAGTTTAAAAAATATGCGAAACAATATCGTATTAATGCTGTCATAGCAGATTCACTTATCTATATTGTAACAACGCCATTGTTATATTATTACATTTCAAAACAAAATACTGATAATAATATTTTTACAACGATTGTATGTATTTATATCATTGGTTATCTACTACATCAAAAACCGAAATATTTACTTCAATAAATTATATATATATATAATGATTGTAACTGGCACCAATGTCGGTTCTGGTAAATATTAATTAAAATAAATAATATTTTGATTACTCATATTCATAATTTTCATATCAATATTATCATATGTTGTTTCATCATACTTTTCAGGTAATTTACAATATATCTGATTTTCATCTATTTTTTTGATCATTAAAGGATTATTTAAAACACTATATAATGTATATGTATTATTATTTATAATTTTAATATTATCTCCTGCTTTATAATTGTCTTTATATATTTCAGAACATGTAAATACAATTGTATAATTTTTCACTTGAACAACATTCACTTTTAATATATCATTATTTATATATTTTGTTCCGGTTATATCTCGAATATCAATACTTATTAAATCAGTGTCATTTGATGTGATTGTATGTTCTTCAATCGTTTTATATATCCCGAATTTCCGATTTAATCCATCAATCACTTGATCTTGATAAAGTGTCACATTACAATCTAATTCCGGTATAGATAATGATAATATTGGAATATTAAATAAATAATTATCTTCAATTGGCAAGATTATTTTTGTTATTTTTTGAATATCTTTTGATTGAATTTCATTTTTTAATAAATTAACTTTATAATTATACCTTGAGGAGTTTATATTTGTCCTTTTACTTGAGTTTATACTAATTGTTTTAATTTGTTTCTTAATTTGTTTCGGTTCCTGTTCGGGACTTGGATTTGGATTGGTGGTTTCGGTTAATTCAGAACTATTTGTGCTATTGATCGATAGAATATCATCATTTAATTTTTCCCTTTCTTGAAGAAGGTTGTTTAAATTATTAGATAATGTATTTTTTTCATTTATATTATTGATAAAATAATTTGCATTTTTATTTAATAGATCTTTATTAATTTCTGAGATATCTTCATATTCACCATTTTCAAATATAGATTTAAATGTAGATAGAAAATATTCATAATTATCGGAATTAGTTGATATATCTTCTTTTGTTTCTTCAAGAACTATTTTTTTTATCATATCAAACATATATTTTTTATTAATATCTGAGTGAAATTGTTCATATAATGACATAATTATATTAAATAAATGTTATAAAAATATAGGTTAAACGTATTAATATTGACTGAATGATAAATTACCACTATTTATATATCCTTCAATATTATCGTCTGTAGTTGTATTATTTAATTCAGAACCATTTGGTAAGGGTCCATCTGTAGTTATATCGTCAACAATATCAATTATTTTTTCAACGATCTTTTCTTCTCTAACTTCAACTTTATCATCAAAGGATACATTTTTATTTGGTTTAATGACATCTCGATTGAATGGGTGATATCTTACCGAATCTGTAACAGGGTGATCAAACATATTTCCTAATTTTTTCTCTTCGGGTAATAATAATAATTTATTCATTATATATAATATAATATTATTTTTTAATAAAAAATTTTTTTCGATATTTTTCCATTTGTTTATCATTTAATCTTTTATCAATATATGTTTGGAATTTTTTCCCTTTGAGCATTTCCGTTAGAAAATGAAGGCAATATATACCACATTCTGTATCTCCTTTTTGATGTTTTATATCATTAAATAAAAAATCAAATGATGGATCTTGTTTTTTTATCTTATTAACTAAATTTATAATTTCTTTGGATGGTTTTGATAAAGCAGAATCAAAATAATAAATGGTTGGTTCGGGCAAATTATTACCTTTCATATCGACATATACAGAAAACCAATGTTCCCCACCTTCATTATGTGGATCAGTATTAAATACCATTCCTAATGAATTATAATCCTTTTTCATTTCATTTATATTTAGTGAACATAAATCATCACCAATACATTGATTATTTTTTTTCAGTGCAAAATCAATCGGATGTGCCCCCATATACTTAAATTTAGGATATTTATTTTGATATTGTTCCATGACATTATTTATATCATCAGTTGATAACCATGAATTTGGGTTTTTATTCCATTCTAATGGCATTGGTGGTTTAAAACTATCTGTGAATATTTCATATTCATCTACATTTAGATGACTTTTTAAAAAATCACCCCAACATAATTCATCTTTACATTCTGTTAACTTATTTAAATCTTTACATATTTGTAAATGCAAAGCCTTTTTTGAACAAGATGTATTAATCTTACATTTCTTTTTACTATTTAATATTTTAGCAATTTTTAATAATAATTCTTCAGGTAGACAAGATATTTTATTCTTTCTACGTGGCGAACAATGTCTTTTTTTATACATAATACTATATAATATTAAAATATTTAAAAATTAATAGATTAATAATATTAATATTATCTAAATGGAGATACTTAAATCAAAGGATATACTTGTTAGTGAAATAAATACTTTATTTACTAAATTTCAAGACCACGAAAAAATTATTCTATCTGAAAAAGAAAAATATAATGATGAAATTAATCGTCATATTGAAGTAAATAAAAAACTTATGGATGAAATTAAACAAAAAGATAAACTCTTAATTGTAAATGAAAAGAAAATGGTTGATTATGAAGAAATGATCAATAAAATCCAAAATGATGCTATGAAAGAAATCGATGAAAAAACAAAACACGACATGTTAAGGGCTCAAGATAAAGAAATCCATTCAAGAGACATCGAAATTAAAAGACTTCAAAAAAAACTAGAAACCCTTGACAAAAAAGAACATTCAAAATCATGGATGGACTTAGAACATAATAGCTACCACAATGATAATGAAAAAGTAACTATTGCCATCGAAGCATATAGTAAACATTTGGGAGGAGTTGATAATGGAACCATAACAATTCGTGATGTCGCAATCACAAGCGCCGGAATTAATGGATGGTATAAAGATGGACTAATACATGTTCGAAAAAAAGGAACACTCGTTGATAAAATGAAAAATATCACCAAGCATCAAGATAATTTCGAAAATGTTAAAGAAATTGTTAAAGAAGAAGAACAAGGTGGTGATAATAATAAAAAGGATGATAATGGTGTTATTGAAGAAACAGAAGTAGTTGAGAATGATGATAATAAAAAGGATGATAATGGTGTTATTGAAGAAACAGAAGTAGTTGATGATGATAATGAAACGGGTGATAATGGTGTTATTGAAGAAACAGAAGTAGTTGATGATGATGATGAAACGGATGAATCAGAAGAAGAAATTGAAGTTGAAATGATCACCCATTATAAAAAACAATATTATATAATTAAAGGTGAAAAAGAACAATATATCTATGCGATCAATGATGGTGGATTAGGTGATAAAGTCGGAGAGATAAAAGATGGTAAAAAGGTAATGTATAAGAAAAATTAGTTTGTTTCTAAAAATTGAACATATTTTTTGTAGAGTTGTTCATTTGTTTTATAATTGAAATGATGTATAAAATCTTTTGTATTTTCTTCAAAGTGTTTGAGTAGAAGAGGATCAAGGTAATTACTTTTACAGACTGCTTCTGTATTATGTAATTTATCTGCAACATTACATATTGATTTTTTTATGATTGATTTAATATCTTTTTTTGTATTGAATGATGAATTTTTTGAATGAGTTAATAATTGTTGTATTAATACTATATTTGCTCCCCATGTTCTGAAATTTTTGGCACTAAATTTACCAAATTGTTTTAAATATTGATTGACATCTTTCGATCGAATTGTAAAATATTCATCTCCTTTACGATAAGTAAAAATTCTATCATTCTTATTTAATGTCTTTTTCTTTTCTTTAAGGGTTTTGATAATTTTTTTATTTTTAACCGAACATACATTTCTGACTTTCTTTTTACCAATAAAATCAATGATAACTTCTTTCTTTTTTATTTTGATATGTTTGTTTTCAAGTGTAGTTGTTCCATATGAATTATATTTTTTCGAATATCGATCGTTACCAATTCGAAAATGACAATCCATTATTAAACGCAATATTATAGCGACTTGTTTTTCTTTGGAATCCTTTGTTGAATAAAGATCTTCATTTATTTTAGAATTAATTTTAGTAAATGATTTGCCAAATTCTACCATATGATTAAATTTTTTCTTTTTTTGTTTTTCAATGAAATTTTTATGATATATATATTGAGATCTATTTTGATCATCATATCCAATTGCCAAAACCTTACTATTTTTCTTAAGATTTATTTTGACATTATTATATGCTGGAGCAATGTATAATCCTTGAATACATTTTTCGATCAATTTTTTATCATTTATTTTATTATTTCTTTTATCATAATATTGATATGAATAATTATCATTTGTTTTTTTTGTTATTTTACGGATAATGTAATCCTTCATATACTATGTATTATTTTATTTTTTTGATGTTTTTTTATCTTTTACTTTTTTAAGTTTGTAGGTTATTTTTATTTCTCTTTTACTCCATAGATCATCCATCGCTTCATCAAGTTTTTCTTTTTCAGTGAGATATTTTGATAAGTTTTCTCGAATGTTATTTTTATTTAGACCTTTTTTAGTTTTCTGTTCATGACATCTTAACTTTCCATTATCAGTATTTAGATCTGTCACATTATGTTTTGTCATAAATAATGTTATTTCTGGTTCTAATTCTTTATTTCTAACTTTCTTAAGTTCTCTTACTTGTTTTTCTAATTCAGAGATTTGTTGATCAACATTTAGCCATCGTTTTACACGTTCTTTAAAAAATTGAATTTCTGTTTCAGGTATTTCTTCAAACGGATTCATAATACTCATATTTATTATTAAACTTTTAAATTAATTTTAAAAAAATATTTAAATAAATACTAATTATACATTATACTATGGATGATAAATGTATTCACATTTTATTAAAAGGACCTCGAAAAGGTGAAAGATATAATAAAATAGCGTGGTTTCCCTTCTTTTTTAGATGTTTTTGTAAACAACATGCCGAAATGAATAATGTTCCTATAACTAAAAATGATATTAATGTCTTTATTCAACAGAATTCTCAATGATAAATATAGGTATAAAATATATAACAGCATTTGTATTTGTTAATAAACATCCTAACATAACTATATTTATAATCCATTTGTTATATTTTTTATAATCAAAAAAATGACGTAATAAAAACCATATAGCAAGTAAAATACCTACAAGATTACCTAAGATACATATATGATTTTTTTTATTTTGATGATTAAAAAAATAATTTCCACTTGTTAATATATCCATTGGATGATTAAAAAATACTTTTGTTTCATAATAATTGAACATATATACGATATAAATACTTTCAATAATAGATAATAATTCCATATATATTAATAATTATTTATTTATCAAATTCAATGCGACATTTTCCACTTTTTGTATTATAAATCCAATTAATTTTATCATTATCATTTATATCGATTAATTCCGCAATATTTTTCTCTTCATCAGAAAGGAGTATATTAAGGATTTCGTTTAATTTTTTTTCTGAAATTGCATTTTTTACGCCATAAATATTAATAATTTCTTCAATTAATTCATCATAGTATAGGTCTTTATCACCATTTCTATTAAAAATTTCAGTTTTATATGTCATTATAATTGATAGTATAGTAAGTATTATCTATGTACTAAATATTTCAAATTTATTTTCGAATGATATTGATACAATAATCTTCGGAATAGTTACCTGATTGATTAATTTTATAATTTTTGCCATTATGTTTCATATAATAACCATATGGACCGATATGAATAGTAATTTCATTATTGATTTTTTTAGGGTATTTTAGAAATTGTATGGCATCATTAATACCGAGGTTATTTTCATTTTTTTTGATTAATTCTAAGTAGTTTTGAATACTTATATTTTTCTTTTGTTTTTTTTCATTTATGATTTGAAGATAAGGACCATATTTACCATTGCCTAAATAAATATCCTTATTATTTTTTGATCCAAGAAGTTTTAATGGTTGAGAAATATTTTTAATATTCATTTGAGCATCAACGATATCTATAAATGAAAGATATACTTTTCTTATAACATCAATATAATTAAGTTTTCCTTCTGATATGAGGTCAAGATCTTTTTCAACATTACTTGTAAATTCTTTATGAAGAATATTTGTAAAATGAATGTTTAAATACGATAATACTTTTTCACCCAATTGTGTTATCATAATCCTTTGTTTTTGTATTTTTCCTTTTTGTATTGATTTTTTTGATTGAATTGTATTATCTTTTTTAAGATGGATTATATTACATTCAATATCATCACTTTTAATATTTTCTTTAATTGTATATTTTCTATTCCCTAATGTTGATATAATTGTAGCATATGTTGATGGTCTTCCAATACCAGTTTCTTCAAGTAGATTAACGACCATTGCTTCGTTATAGTAAGATGGTTTAGTTCCTTCTTTTTCGGAACTGATACATTCATTAAGATGGTATTGTTTTTTGAATTTTGGTTCTGTATCGATATCAATTTTTTCTTTACCATAGATTAAATAACCCAGATATACTAATTGACGATAATTAGTTGTAAAATAACCATATTCTTTTGTATTCTCATTATTAAGTTTTAATTTATACACATCGTATTCAGCTGGTTTCATATGTGATGTGATCGTCCGTTTTACGATTAACTGATAAAGTTTTAGTGATGTTTCATCTACATCGGGTGTATTTGATAATGAAGTAGGACGTATCGCTTCGTGTGCTTCTTGTGCTCCTTTTACTTTTTTTTCGTTTGGTTTTTGATAATGATCTGTATTATATTTCGATAGATATTTTTTGATTTCTTTTTGAAAATCTTCTGAAATAAATGTTGAATCTGTTCTCATATATGTGATATGTCCTTCTTCATATAGTTTTTGAGCAATATCCATTGTCATTTTTACAGGAAAGCCTAATGTTTCTTGAGCGGTTTGTTGTAGTGTTGATGTGATGAATGGTTTTTTGGGATATGATTTATCTTTTTTTTTGGATGTATCATATACATTAAAAATTCTATCTTTTGAAAAGATATTCATAAGAATATTGATAAATGTATCATCAACTTCATATTCATTTATGAAAATATATTCTGTATCTTTTAATCCTTCAAATAAACCTTTGATATCGAGTAATAAATCAGTTTCATAATTTTTAATATAATTATCTCTTTCTTGTATTAGATTTAATAAAGCGCTTTGAACTCTTCCGGCGGATAGACCATTTTCTTTACATTGGATATGTTTCCATAAACACGGAGATAATTTAAATCCAATTAATCGATCGATAATTCTCCTTGCTTGTTGAGCATTTACTTCATCCATATTAATTTTGATAGGTTTCTTTAATGCTTTTAAAATAGCTTTTTTTGATATTTCTCGAAAAATAATACGATTATTTTCATTAATTTTACATTTTAATGTATTTGCTGTATGCCATGCAATTGCTTCCCCTTCTCGATCATCGTCTGCTGCAAAAATAACTTTTCTATCTTTTGCATTTTCTTTTAACATTTTTACAACATCTTTTTTATCAGACATAATTTTATAAGTTGGACGAAAATTATTTTCAACATCAATTGATAATTTCTTCTTTTCAAGATCGACAATATGGCCACAGGATGACTTTACATTATATTCATTTGGAAGAAAACTATTTATTTTTTTTGCTTTCGCAGGTGATTCTGTAATCAATAGATACATTTAAATTTTGATATTATTATATTGTTACTATCAAATTTATATGAAAGAAATAAAATATTACAAAATTGATAATAAATACCAAAATACTACCATAATTTTACCTCTCTCCAAGATACTACTCGATAATGGTATGCGTTTAAAAGTAAGTGAATTATGTCCATCGAAAGCAAAAGATTTTAAATTAAAAATAATTAAAAATGATAAATCATTACCACTCAATAATGATAAACTAACAACCATTCAAGAAAATACCATTCTAGAACCGATTAAAGTAAAACAATTTAAACTAACATCATATTATGAAGTAATCGATGGCCGTCATAGATATATCTATAGTTTAAATAATAATTATGATCATATACCAGTTATTATTATCTAATTTTATATTATAAAATGTTCAAAAATATAAACGATATTATTTTTATTTCTGTAATGGTCCTGAATATTTATTATTTTCGTAATCTTAAAAAATATTGTGTGACAACAAATGATACATGTATTAATGACCCTAAAAGATATATTATTGAAAAAACATCAATTTTTATGTTGGTAGTTATTTTAATAATTCGTCTGTCAGATGGTGTTTTTCTTGATAAATTGTTAGGTTTAAATGTGAATAAAAATCTAACCTGGAAAATTGAGAATAAAAAAACATCTATGATAATTATATTTGTATTCTTGATAATCATCATGGGTGTATCGATCTATCGAATGATGAATGTTTTTAATTATACAAAACAATTAAAAGAAGAATGTAATTGTAAAGAATATACACTTGAATATTATATAATTAAATATCATAATTATTTTCAAATAGGATTATTATGGTTATTCTTTTTTATATTAATATCGATACCTCTTACATCAAAACTATTCATGAAATATAAAAATAATTAAATTTGATAGTTTAATTTATATAATTAATATAGTTAAATCAATATGCCTCGAGGAAATACAAAAGGTGGAAAAAAACACAAAAAAGGGAAAAAAAATACCATCGAAAACAATATTCTAAGGATTAAAGAAGATGGACAAGAATATGCTCAAATCACCGCTTGCAAAGGTAATTGTCGTTTTGATGTGAAATGCTTTGATGGAAAAGATAGAATGGGGACACTATGCGGAACAATGAGAAAAAGAGTTTTTGTAAATGCTAATGATATTGTCCTTGTATCACTCAGGGACTTCCAAGATGATAAATGTGATATTATTGATGTATACAATGAAACAAATGTCCTACAACTAAAAGAACAAAAACAAATCCCCGAAAGTATCCTTAATAAAGAAGATAACATTTATACAGAAGGTTATGATAGTATAGAATTTGTAAATGATATACCAATTGATGATGATGATGATGATATGATAGATCTTGATGAAATATAATATATATAATATAATATAATATAATATATGGATATACTACAATCTTATTTAGAAGAGATTATTCAAATTAATCCAGTTATTAATGATTTTTTTTGTTATGAAAAATTTAAACAAAAAAAACATATTCAGCCGGATATATATTCTGAAAAATTTTATCAGAATATTCTAAAAGTTGATCAGAAATATTGTAATATTCTTAAAAAAAAAAAGAATTATCTTTTAATGAAGAAATACTATTTCAAGAATTAAAATATAATATCAAAATGGAACAAGATTATGAAATTTAC
>MDTG01344980.1_pt1 | contig 16867 bp, 8 predicted proteins | sample 811421 | NCBI WGS metagenome assembly MDTG01 (sample SAMN05326645, study PRJNA326480) | marine metagenome | isolation source: seawater | place: Pacific Ocean: South East | collected 2011
CACGTTATTGCTGTTCTCGGACTTGTTGGTCTCATTGTTCTTATCCGTCAGTTCAACAACAGAAGGACAAAGCCTCTTGCTGGTATGACAACTGTCGAGGGTGATGCTCCTGTGGTTTCGGTCGGTCCGGAGGCCTCGAAACCTCTCGGCCAAAACGAGGATTACGCGGCGGTCGCGCAAGGCGAATCGGGGGAGAAGAATCAGCCTGCTGGGGTTCCGGTGCCTACATGCGACCCGGCCGAGCTTCTTCCGGCAGATCAGAACAACGAGTGGGCGAAGTTGAACCCTACCGGCGCTGGCGATCTTAACAGCGTAAACCTCCTCAAGGCTGGTCACCACACCGGCATTGATACGGTCGGCAGCAGCCTTCGCAATGCCAACCTGCAAGTCCGCTCGGAGCCGCCGAACCCGACGAACCAGGTCAGTCCGTGGGGCAACACCACCATTGAGCCGGATCTTATGCGTGTTCCTCTTGAGCTCGGCAACAATCCCGTATAAAACCGCACACGAAGTATGCGTAAAGTAAAATTACAATATTGATTTATAGTATATGCAAATCAATATTGTCGGGTATGCGATGATCATACTCTTGATGATTGTGGCAATTCGTATCTATAGAGAATCCGATTTCATTCATCTTAAATGTATTATATCAGATGTTGATGGGAAACGATACTGCGTAAGAGAACGAAACAAACTGGAACTTGCCGCAGACCGTCTCGCTGAGGTCAACATACGGATGGGTAAATTGGTGGATCATGTTTATGCGAAATATCCAGACCGTAAAAATGTGGCTCGTTTGAAGAAGGGTTATAATCCAAAGAAAATTTACGAAACGCTTCCCACGAGCGAGTACACCGCATACAGTCAGAACAAAGGAGAGAAATTGGCCTTTTGTTTGGATACGGAAAAGCGTGGAGGACAACTGATCGATATGAATACGCTTACGTTCGTGGCAATTCACGAGCTAGCGCATGTGGCGTCCAAGTCAACCGGACACACCGAAGAGTTTTGGAACAATTTCAAGTTTTTGCTGGAAGAGGCGGACAGCATCAATGTGTACAAACCCGAGGATTACAAGAAGAATTCGAAGCGGTACTGTGGTATGAATATTACGGATAATCCGTTGTATGATTTATAAGTTTCATATTTTTTCATACGTTTCGACTTCGACTTTGAATTTCTGCTCTGTTTGTAATTTTTCCGACTTTGCCAGGTACCATCCACTTCTTGACAAAGGCGGAAAAAATCTGTCACAATCATACGTTTGGTCTACGCACGTAACATAGCATGTATCGACATGGTTGTTGTCCAGATAGTGTTTGTATACTTCGGCACCACCAATCACCCATACATCGTCATAATTCTTTGTTTCAATATGCGCATCTAATGTTTCGACATTTTGAAAAGATTTTACAAGGTTTCCCGATATATCCTTATCGATATCGAGTGTCGAAGACAAAATGTAGTTGTCTCTCTTCTGTAAGTGTTTACCTTCCAGACTATTCCATGTGTTTTTTCCCATGATGACTGCGTTGTTCCCATTCCCCTTGGTCATCCGCGAAAAGAACGCGAGGTCTTCCTTGATTCTCCAAGGAAGCTTTCCATCTTTTCCGATGCCCCCGTCTTTTGACACGGCTACGATTAGTTTATACTTCATATAAATATTATGTTGTATATTTTTATATACAAATGTCACAGTATAATATCGTGATATTGAATGCCGATGGTAAGACAGAAGCCAATTATGTATTTGGTTCTGACAACATGAGTAGTTCCATATATATCGACGATACGATCCGCACAATTAAAAAGAAGATTCTTATGAATTGTGTAGAAGCAAATGACAAATGTTATGAGGAAATCTACTTATTTTCTGATGTGCCGATCGGAATTAAACTACCGAAAAATGTTCCGACGAACCCTTTTAATTTTTCAGAGTATGAAGGGGACAATATTAGCATGAAAGATGACGGCGCTCTTCTTATGAACTATGCGTCCGCCGGTAATGACACGTTTTATGTGTGCTTTGTGGAGGAGTTCAAGTTGAAACCGAATATTGATGAGATGCTACCACTATATTTTCCTGGAATCACTAGCATTGAAAATCTAGACACACTGCGTTCGAAAAATGCGGAGGTGCGCTTGACCGATAGTTTTGTCGCGGAGACCGAATACGTTTCGCATTTCAAAGAATTAGGTAAGCGATTAGACCCCCGATTCAAGGAGACATCAGAAGGGATACAGCATTTGGATATTGTATATACGCCTGACACGCAATTGAATATACAACTTGTTGATGTATTCAACCTTGTACATGCGACGGAATTATTGCCATTGAGTCAACTAAACGCAATGGACCGAGACAAACAATATCGATTATGGGCACCTAACACCGCAACCAATGGTGAAAGAATCCCGTATGTGAACAAGGCGCGTATCAACGAGTTTGTCAAAAAATTCACCGACCCAAATCGTGTCTCATTCTATATGTTTGAGAAAAAGGGAACAAATAAGGCAACTTGTGAGTTTGTAAATCATCGTGGGCGTATATCTTTTAGATTCTTTGTTGAGAAATTCACGAAAGAAAAGTCCATGTCTGAAACGAACGCGTTTATACAGAAGCATATGAATCTGATTATTCAGCAAATAAATGACCATATTGAACTTAGTGGACGCTCTATTGAACCTTTTCAATCGTTGGAAGAGAGAAATGTCAAGATAAACGACATCGGATATGCGTTGAAATTTTCTTACCAGAAACAAATAAAGTTCGACAAACCTACACGCGATTGCATCGCAGGCATTTTCGACGTCTACGACGATGCTCTCTTGTCATTCAAGCGAATATCCAATTACAATATTCAAGACAGCATATATTTTTTACTTCGACAAATGAGGGATGAAAGCGACGATGCCAAAGCAACGCTCTTGAAAGAGATATTTAATTTATCATCGCAAGATTTACAGAAATATTTGCTGGATGCTGCACCGGATAAGCGGAACATAAAACGTCCAGGTTTTATATTATATCTGAATACGGATGTGAGTCTTGTAGGGAAAAAGCGGAGTTATGCTATCTTAATGCGTGGTATCAATAGCATCGGTCATTTGAATACTATTCCAAATCACATATACGCGCTCATGAATATTGTAACCAGTCTCAGCACGAATAAAGCCAAGCAAAAATTATGCAAAATAAAAAAAAGATTTCGCGAAGTGAATGTTTTACCGGCGGACGATGTGGAAAGCGACACCGATGATGATGCGGAAAGCGACACTGATGATGATGCGGAAAGCGACACCGATGATGATGCCATAAGCGAACCGGAGGAGGATGCCATAAGCGAACCGGAGGAGGATGCCATAAGCGAACCCGAGGAGGATGCCATAAGCGAATCCGAGGAGGATGCCATAAGCGAACCCGAGGAGGATGCCATAAGCGAACCGGATGATGATTCGAAAAGCGAACCGGATGATGATGCCATAAGCGAACCGGATGATGATGCCATAAGCGAACCGGAGGAGGATGCCATAAGCGAACCGGAGGAGGATGCCATAAGCGAACCCGATGAGGATGCGAAAAGCGAACCGGAGGAGGATGCTGAAAGCGAACCGGAGGAGGATGCGAAAAGCGATTCGGAGGAGGATGCGAAAAGCGACTCGGAGGAGGATGCGAAAAGCGACTCGGATGATGATAGTGTCGATGACGCGGGGAAACAATATGTTCTTGGTTTATTGGATTCTGATTCAGATTCAGATTCCGATTCAGAAACAGATGCCAACAATGACATGTCTGGTGGAGCCAAAGAAAAAAATGAAGAAGCACCCGCGTCCAAGGAGATTGTTGACCGATATAAGGAAAACGAAAAGTTTTTCAAATTATGGCCTCACCCGATGCTTAAAAAAATGCAAGAGGCTGATCCAATACTTTTCCCGCAATCTAAAGTAGGAAAGTTCAATCCTTATTCGAGAAGTTGTGCAAAACCATTAGTGACAAAATCAGATCCTGTTCCAGAAACTAGAATGCCGGTTCTCTTAACGAATGAAGAATATGATAATATATCGACAAATCATAGAGACACTTATACGGAGGCTATATCCTATCGTAGTGGAGAGAATAATAAGTTCTGGTATATTTGCCCACGATATTTCGCTTTGAAAGAGAACAGAAGTCTCAGCCAAACCGAGGTAGATTCGGGTAAGTATGGTAAGGTGATACCAGGTGTTCCCCGAAAAGATTTTCCAAAAGGTAACGGATATAATATATTACAGTTTAACAAAGAGCACGTATACCCAGGTTTCCTCAAACCCGAAAAGCATTCAACAGGTAAGTGTATGCCGTGTTGTTTTAAGTCATGGGATAAAGAAGCAAATGTGAAGTTACGCAAGAGCTGCACGGGAGAAGAAGAGAATGCAGAACCGGAGAAAAAGAAAACAACCAATTATATTGAAAAGGGGCATCCTTTGAAAGAGGGCGCTCAAGGATATCTTGACCCACGCCTTCTCCATCTTTTGGGCGTTGATAATAAAACATGTGATGATAAACAATCGAAGACCTGTTTCCTTCGACGTGGCGTTGAATCGCACAAATCGCAAACATTCATCGCATCTATCGCAAAACTGAAGGCAGAGACAAGAGAGTTTTCCATTCAGCAAATGAAGGACTATATGATGGAGCATATGACCATTGATCATTTTGTTACAATGCAAAATGGAAATTTGGTGGATATTTTTTACGATGCTGAGATAGAAATGGAACCTGATTTGGAAAAAGATACGAAACATACTAAAAATACTAAAAAAAACGCACTGAGCCAGATGGTACAAAAATGGTCCGACCCAGAAGGAGATGCTTACTACGAAAGGGTTATTCGCGCATTCCAAAATTTCAAGGCATTTTTGTCGGACAATGCCGTATTGATTGATCACACGTATCTTTGGGATTACATTTGTATGCCTGGTGTTGTAGAGAGAAAAGGGATCAACCTGGTGATATTAGAAATTGACAAGGATACTGCAATGACAAATAGTGTCAATATTCTTTGTCCAACAAATCATTATGTGTCAAGCGTTTTCGAAGACACCAGAAAGACCGCCATTTTATTTAAATCAGGTAATACGTTTGAACCAATCTTTCAGAAGAAAAACGAAGACAGATACCTTTTTAGCTTTACCAAATCAATACTGAGGGATAAACTAACCAAGATAAAGCAGGTTATGTCGGAAGGGTGCTCTGCCAGCAAAGGGATTGAAACATACGAATTTGAACAAAATATACCCTACAATTTACTGATGGATGCATTACAAGAGTTGACCAATGGCGAAGGTCTGCCTAAGTATGTGAAAACGCAGAATGTTTTGAATTACAATGGTAAAATTGTAGGTGTCATGGTAAAAAATAACGAGAAATTAGGCACCGAAGAACAAAAAGGTGATTTACAAGAAGCAGTAATCGAAGAATTTATGGTGCCTTGCCGTCCGTCCCCCCTTATGTACTATGACGATGATCTTGAGTTGCAGACAAGTGACAGCATATGGTTACATAATGTTCCGAGTGTTTCCTACCAAGCTACGCGGGAGTTTCTCGATAAACTTGCCAGTGAATCAAATGGGAACATCAAAAGCAAACCACTCATCAAGATAAGCGAAGACGGTATTATTAATGGAATTCTTACCGAAACAGAGCAGTATGTGCCGGTTCGCCCTACTGATATAAAGGAGGTAAATGACGATCTTAGAACGAACGAGCAAACGGATTACATTCGTGTGGAAAGTATTTCAACCACGAATCAAGCAAACGCCGTCGAAGAGCTCGACCAAGTGTATCTTGGCGTGATCCGAGAGCATCAGATTTACAATGTATTCAGAACAACACTCCGTGTATTATTGAACTACGAAACCAACAAGCCTATCAAGATAGATATACAAGGAATAATCGATTCAGATGATGAATATATTGATAAGTTAAACGCTATCATTTCTCTCTTGCGTTCTGTCATGAAGGCGCATGTATCTTTTGTGGACGACTACGATATTGATTCTGTCATCGCACAAACACCTTGTAAGATTAATACTGAACCAAGTGAATGTATGATAACCATTCCGAAACAAAATCTATTCAATGGTCTTGAAAATGAAGAGGTTTATTTTGGACGAATTGCCGACGAACTTATTCGGTACCACGTCTTGAAAACATTTATCATGTCGACGGATAATGAAAAACCAGTAACGTTGCTTCCAATCATTCAGGCTGATTTGAACAAAGACGAGATTATTGTGGGAAGAAATCAAATCGACCAAAATTACTTCAAAACCTTGAAAAATGTTGATGCCAATGAATATCAGAACTTTAATAGTCACGATACACAAACTCACAATGCGAATGAACAAGAAACTCCGGAAACTATCGAAAATCTCTCAAACCTATCAAAAGTGGTAACGTGGTAACTCGGTAGCATACCGGAATGCAAAATATTACCTGTTTAGATATAGATAATATTTTACGATTGTTTTTCTTTTTGTTTAGTCCTCATCATCTGTATCACTTCCGCTTTCGATAGTGGATTCATCGCTGTTCATCATATCTATCAACAAATCAATGTCCATCGTTCCGTCGCTCTCGCTCTCCGTGTCGCTATCATTATTGTTGTTATCATGAATGATTCCATCGGCTTCTGTAATTGCGTCTGTTTCACTTGCGTCTGTTTCACTTGGATCCGTTATTGCCAGCATCGTGTTGTTATGGTCTGAGCTCATTCGCAACATTGAAAATGCGGTGTCTACCAACTCGTTCATAGCATGCCGGCTTTCAGAAGTCCGCCTACGATTCCGAACCTGCGAAGCACGGCGTTCGCGTCGAAGCGTTTCGCCCCGTGTTGGACGGGAACGAACGCGACGAACTCTTGGAGGCTCGGTAATCACTTTATCGACAAATGTATACACAACCTTCTGTTTGGGAGAAGTGGTTGGTGATATATTCTCTCCAAAGACAAAGGTGTTTTGGGAACTGGACGTTTTGGATAAGTCGGGCGCGATTTGTTTATAACTCGCAATTTTCCGTCCATATTGAGGATTGAGTGTTCTAAAAAATATAAGTTCTCCTTTCAACGTTCGTTTGGAAATGTGTCGCATTGCTGGATTCAGAGAATAGCACTCCATAAGATAATGGTGGAGATATTTTGAAAAATGAGTAACCAGTGTTTCTTTTGGAAACTCATTGTGTATCACGATTCCTTCTAGTTGCCTTTTATAATCCACAAACATTTTCAGTATGTATATATACTTCTGCTGAATAGAAGCATTTCGTAGAAAGGATTTTATCGCTGCCTCCCGAATATAGCATTCATTCAATTTACAAAACCGTAGGAGGTCAAACTCCACGTCGAAGTATTGATGAAACAATACAGGCATTACATAAGAGCTTTCTTTGACAGCGAAATATAGGGAATATAGTTGCGCGGGTGTCAAATCAATATTTGTGTATGGGTTTCGAATCGGTTGGGGGTCCGCAAAAAACTCGGGCGAATGCATGAGCGCGGTGTTGATGACACTTATAAGGTCGGATATACGGAAACTATACCACGTTCGGTTTTTATCGTCGTATAATTTGTATACCATATTTGGACGCAACTCGGACAACGGATTCAAACAAAGATCATGCTGAACGTCGAACACGCGAGCGCGTTTCATTTTGAAATGCCGAGCCAATCGCGACATCCCATGGTAGACAAATTGCGCCTTATAAAAGGCCTCTTGAATACGTTCTTTCTTATCTGGCTGAATGAATACAGCATTCGTGATTGTATTCACAAGCCACTCGAGTTTTTTGGCGCCCTTATGATGGAGCGAACATACGAAGCTATATGTGACAATGTCGCCTTTTATCAGATCGCGCTTCATTTTTTCGTCTTGGAAATTGCGATTTCCTGTAATAAAAAAATATATAATGTAAGAAAATGAATTCATAATATAAATATAGATAACAATGCTATATTTTTATTTTTATATTTAAATTTATATTGAATTTATCAGAAACCAGGGTCATAATCATTATCCGCACCGGTGTCGGTGGATTTAATGTTGTGAATGTTCGTGTTGATCTCAATATTCTTCGTGTTACACGGTTCATTTTCATCAACCATGTCAAATCCTGCGTCTATGATATCCGCACTTGTCTCTTCGTCGAGTTCTTCGGGTTCCATCGAGGCGAACTTATCCGTGTCTAGAACGACACTGAATGCGTTTGTTCCGAAGAATCCTTCTTGACCACACATCACATTCGCAGACACCCCGCGCATCGGGTCGAGTTCGGCATGTCGGGCTGCTTTTAAGAACATTTCCGGCGTTTCTTCGAATGACGCCTTTGCAATTGGTCCAATATGGTCGTTATTGATTCCGTGTCGGAATATCGAGACCATGCTATCATTACACGTCATTCGGTCGCATAGGATACTGATATGGTGGTAGTTGATATACGTGCTGTCAAATTCCATCACCTCCGAAATTTCGTTGAAAATCGCCTGGCGTGCTGCCTCGATTCCAAGGACACGATATATTTCCTGAATGTCATTGGTGAATGTCCTGGTATTGTCGATGAAGTCGAGTCCAAGTAAATCAAGGAGGTTGGTTCCGACGGTATCGAGGACCCACGACTCGCGCTTTTCATAGACCCCATCGGTCTCGACTACCGAGTTGGTGATTTTGCGCGGAATGACTCGCGTGATTTTTTTGACGCCTCGAAGGATCATATTATCCAGCAGCTGGTCTTGAAACGTTTTCAAATAATGAATCTCATCCGACACGTCAAGCGGTTTCGGTCCAAGCGTTTCTTTCGGGGTTTTCAAAGACGCAATCCGAAGACGGAACACCAGGTTATCGTCGTTGTAGTCGCTGAACACACATTCCACCTTGTCTTGGTAGGCGCGCTTGATTGTGAAATGAATGTCGTCCATTGTGATGCTATTATCAAGCATCCCCTCTTCGTTCATTTTGATGCGAACGACCCACTTCGATTTGATATCATCATCTGGAGCATCGACCCCCAAGCACTCTTCCATCATTGTCTCGAACTCGCGATACTGCTTAATGAGCAAGTCGTCCGCCTTAATCAGTGTTTGCAAGTTATCCGGGTCAAAGCATATTTCCACAGAGTCCACCACAGAGCGGAGCGGCGTGTATTGTAGACGATGCATGATTTTCTCGGCGTTTTCCTGGTTCTCTTCTTCGTGAGGAAACATATGAACCGTGCACGAAGGGTTCTTTGGATTCTCCGAGAGCGAAAGGATTTCCTCAATACGAGGGACACCACGCGTCACATTAGATTTGCTGGCCACGCCGGCAAAGTGAAAGGTGTTGAGCGTCATCTGGGTAGTTGGCTCACCGATGCTTTGGGCGGCAATCATACCGACCATTTCGCCAGGTGCAACAACAGCATTTTTGTATGCAAGTACAATCTTATCGATCAGGAGCTTCAAAGCGTTGCGATTGAAGCGTTTCAACACAACCAACTCTTTTGGTGACAAGTAATAGTAATACATTGTCTTGAATAGATCCGTCGGGGGAGCAAAGTGGATTGTCTTCATCCGTTGAAACCCCTCGTCGATCATTTGGAATGCTTCGAGTGGCGTCATATCCACGATGGAGTTCGCGTTGAGATTCTGTTCGCCTTGTACGTTCTTGATCATGTAATCAAACGCCACCGGCAAGTGAACATTCTTATTGTCTTGATTGTGAAACACATATTTGACGATGCGTTCACGCATATCGATGATCATATTGATGGCCGTTTTACACCTTTGGGCGAGTTTCTCCTTTTGCGTTCGAATCCGACGAATGACATTCTTCGTGTAGCAAGAGGTGAACCCCTTATCTTGCGTACTATTCACCGGGATGTAGTAATGGGCGTAGATCTCGTCCAGAGTCATACTCACAAGAGGAAGCATCTGATTCTCTACCTTCGTGGTATCGAAACCATCCTCCCCATACGAGTATTGGATGATTTTCTGCTTGTTGTTTCGCACGGTCATGTCGTATTCGACCTTGAGGTCTTCGAGGCCCTTGATGAGCCGACGCTGAATGTAACCGGTCTGCGAGGTTTTGACTGCCGTGTCAATAAGACCAACGCGACCACCCATCGCGTGAAAGAACAGCTCTTCAGGTGTCAATCCTGATATGTATGAGTTCTCGACAAATCCGCGAGCCCCGGGCGTGTCGTCGAATTTGTTGAAATGGGGCAGTGTTCGGTCTTCGAACCCATACGGAATCCGTTTTCCGTCGACGTTCTGTTGCCCTACACACGCAATCATCATCATCATGTTCAGGTCGGACCCTTTTGAACCAGCCTTTACCATAATGGCAAACCGATTGTTGACACTGAGACTCTCCCTGCCTAACTTCCCTGTATCGTTCTCGCACTTGCTGGTGATGTTTTTGATTTGCGTTTCGAACTCCTCCTCGTTCGTTTTCCCCGTCTTGTTTTCGAAGATACCAATGTGTGATTGGTCAATGAGGTCATGGACTTGTTGCTTTGTAGTGGTAATCACTTGTGAGATCTTCTCATTCGTCACTTCATCGGCAATAAGGTCGCTGATACCCACGCTAAATGCGCTTGTCTTCATGTATTCGGTCACAATGTTCTGTAGGTCATCGATGAAATCGGCCGATGCCATATTACCATAGTCATTGCAAATGCGCTGTAGAAGACCTTTCGAACCTCCACCAAGCACCCCTTTTTCCATTTGTCCTCGCACATACACACCATTTTTAATCTCGAGAACGCCATTTGACGTTTTATAATCGTCACCTTCCTTAAAGGTTTTTGTTTTGTAGCTCAATGAAAGCGGCGGCATAATTTGTGTGAGAATGTCGAAACTGCTAATTGCCTCCTTCTTGCGAAGGAGCTGGTCCGCATCCACCTTTTTGTAGGACATGAGGAGATTCATTGCCTCGCGTTTGGTGAAGGTTTTCCCTTCCCTAGTAAACTGATACGCGCCGAGCAGCGAATCTTGGAATATTCCCACGATGGAGCTGTTGTTTGCCGGACTGATAATTTGCCATGGCACGGCGGCCAAATTCCGGAGTTCTGACGCGGATTCGACATCTTGCGGCATATGCATGTTCATCTCATCGCCGTCAAAATCCGCATTGTAAGGTTTTGTATCCGCAACGTTCATTCGGAACGTGTCCCCGATGGGCATGATTCGCACGATGTGAGCCATCATAGACATCCGGTGAAGTGTTGGTTGGCGATTGAAGAGAACCGCGTCTCCATTCATCATATGGCGATGTACAACGTCACCAACCTCTAGGCGAAGGGAATCGCGGTCGACGTAGCGCAACGAAATCGTCTCGCCACGTTTCCTGTCCAAATTCTTCGCGCCCGGATGCACATCCGGTCCGTTCCTTACGAGGGTCTCGAGAAACTTGATGTTTCGCTTGTTTACCAATACAGGACGAGTGATGTTCATCGCAATCTTTTTGGGAACCCCCAACTCTTTGATGGATAAATTTGGATCGGGAGTAATGACCGACCGCGCCGAAAAGTCAACACGCTTTCCCATAAGGTTTCCGCGCACACGACCATGCTTTCCATTCAGGCGTTCTTTAATCGACTTCAGTGGCCGTCCCGAACGCTGGGCCGCAACCGCAACACCTGGAATGTTATTATCTACAAGCGTCGCAACCCGATACTGAAGGAGCATCGTCCAGTCATTGATCACATCGGTCCTGGCATTTGTCGCGATCTTCTCTTGCAACGTCTTGTTTGCCTTGATGATGTCGACAATGATGTGCGTGATATCGTCCTCGCTCCTCTGCTGCGTATCGTGTTTCACCGATGGGCGCACTGCGGGCGGTGGAACCGCCAAGACCTGACAGATCATCCAGTCGGGACGCGACCAAATCGGGCTGAACCCCATGAACGAGACATCCTCGTCCGAAATACGTCGGAACTGTTTGAGAAGCACCTCGGGCGTCATTGTCATGGTGAGCTGTTCCTTGTCCGTGACACCCTCGATGGAATCCCATTCGGCAACTAGCGTTGAAAGGCCCTCCTTCTTGATTTTCGAAGGTTGCTTACAACCACATCCGTCCTTCGTGCACTCACCGCATCGGTTTATTTTACTCGCAATCGAGAAGACGTAATTCCATCTTGCTTCCGGTTTCATTTCCAGTGCGTGTTTGTGTTTCTCCTTGTCTATCAAGAGTTTACTACACTTAATACACGTACACTTCGCAATCTTAATCACAGTATTCAAATACTGAACGTAAAACAGGGGCCGGGCGAGGTCGATGTGTCCGAAATATCCAGGCGTCTGCATGTAATCCAGACCATCCGTAGGGCAAATGAAACCGGGTTCTAACACTCCCATGCGAGGGTCAAACAGGCCATTAATCACCGGCTTGTTATTGATGTAAGTGTCTCGGCTAGTAATTGCAGCCACGGAACCCTTCCTAATTTCATCTGGCGATAATATACTGAATTGTATTCCTAGAATTTTAGAAGCACGTCCTTTATTAATATTACCAGATTTTCGTTGTGACATCCTTCTTATATTACACTAATAATATTTAGATTGTTTTATTTCAATTTTCTATCATCTACACGTTTCTATATTTGTTGTTACTTTCTTACGTGGATACGACAAAGTCATCTGGGTCTTGTGTGATTATTAAAAAATTGATTTAGAAAAATATGATTTTATAATGATAACCAAATTATAAGATGGCAAAGGACAAGAAAGCAAACACTCACACTTACGTGACCCGTTCGAAATCCACGAAGAAGCAAGAGGAATACAACGAGCACGAATCCTCTTCGGATGACGAGGAATGGGAAGACGAGGAAACGGAGGACACGGATGATGAGGAATTTGACCCCGAAGCCTACCAGAGATTGTTGTTGGATTTGTTTCCTTCCAAATTTATGAAAAAAAAGGCCGGTAAGGCTGAGTCGCCTAAAAGTGAGACGAAAAAAACGCGAACTGCACCGGAACCTCCAAACAAATCAAACAAATCAAACAAATCATCCTCCAAAGGTGATGCCGATAAAAGTGGCAAGGCCTCGAAGAAGGGAGGTGCCAAAAAAGAAACTGCTAAGAGTGGCGAGAAGAAATCGAACCACAAAAGCAAGAAGGAAAGCATTGCTGAGGAGAGTAGCGAGGAGGAAAGTAGCAGTGACGAGGAAGAGCTGGAAGTGACCTCTAAACAATCCTCGAAGAAAAAGAAATCGGGAGGCAGTAAGAGCAAGAGCAAGAACAAGAACCTTAGCGAGTCCGAATCGGAAAACGAAGACACCTCTGACTCAGATGACGACGAGTATGATGAAGAAGAACTGGAGGAGTTGTTGTCGGGAAATAGTAAGCTCAATATCATCTTCACTCTCGGTGGAGCGCCCAGTTTGGAAGAGAGCGAATCTGAGGAGGAGGACGAGTCGGAGGAAGATTCCGATGACGAATCAGAGTCAGGAGAAGAAAATGAAAGCGACAACGAGGGTCACGCAGAAGAGACACCTCGCAACGAGATCATTGGACGAAACACGGGGGCCTCAAAATCCAAGCCTGAGAACACGGATAATGGCGGTGAAGTCCCGTGCGATAACGAGGTGTTTGACAAATTCAACAAGATGATTGCTTCCCTTCCTGAAGCCGACAAGGAAAACGGTGTCATGAAGTCTATCATGAAGGAGGTCAGCACCCTGGAAAAGAAGCACAAGAAAGAAGAGGAGAAGAAAACGAAGAAACTCCGAGGAAAGAACACCGTCAAGTTTCGGAAACTCCTTCGGGATAAGAACGTCATGAACGACACCAAATTCTTTGAAACGAAAATGAGTGTGGAGCAACAGGAACTTGTTCTGAAGCAAATCGAGGAGGTTCGGAAGCATTCGGACGTGGACAAGCCATATCGATTGGCTGTGCTGGACGCGGACATTCCGATACATTTCAAATCGATTGCTTACAAGAAGATCAACGCGCTGAAGTATATGGAACCGGGTGATGGTGAATACTACAAGATAAAGAACTGGGTCGACACCTTCATGCAGATTCCCTTTGGTAAATACAAGACTTTACCGCTGTCTCTTTCCGATGGCGTGGATGCTTCCCATGAGTTTATGACAAACGCCAAAAGCGTTCTGGATAAAGCGGTGTTTGGACTCGATGATGCGAAACTGCAGGTCATGCAGATGATTGGTCAGTGGATTGCCAATCCGGACGCGATTGGAACCGCGATTGCCATCAAAGGTCCTATGGGCACGGGCAAGACCACCCTCGTGAAAGAGGGCATCAGCAAAATCTTGGGGCGAGACTTTGCGTTCATTGCGCTTGGTGGTGCCACCGACTCGAGTTTCCTAGAAGGCCACTCCTATACATACGAAGGGTCTACATGGGGAAAAATCGTGGATATCTTGGTGAAATGCAAATGCATGAATCCGATCATCTACTTCGACGAGCTTGACAAAGTGAGCGACACGCCAAAGGGCGAGGAGATTACGGGAATTCTTACCCATCTTACCGATACGACTCAGAACAGCAAGTTCCATGACAAGTATTTCTCGGAGCTCGACTTTGACTTGAGCCGTTGCTTGTTCATCTTCAGTTATAACGACGAGTCTAAGGTCAATCCTATTCTGAGAGACCGAATGTATCGCATCCAGACGAAGGGATACGACGCAAAGGAAAAGTCGATTATTGCCAATGACTATATTGTGCCTAGTATTCGCGAGCAAGTAAAGTTTGATGAAAAGGCTGTTACGATACCGAATGATGTGATTAATCACATTGTCGACAAATACACCGATAAGGAGGACGGTGTCCGAAACCTCAAGCGTTGCCTCGAAATCATTCACACCAAACTCAATCTGTATCGACTGATGAAACCCGGCACGAATCTCTTCGAAAAAGATATGAAGATTGAAGTGACATTTCCCGTCACTGTCACCAAAGAAATTGTGGATAAATTAATCAAGCAAGACCAAGACACGGGGTCGTGGAAGCATATGTATATGTAGATTGTATGTATTGGTAGTTGTATATAAAGTATTACGATGGTAATAAATAATACCATGAAGAAATTGTATTATTTATTTATTTTTTACTGAACTTCTTGCTTGTTGTGCGTGTTTTGCTTGTGCGTGTTTTGCTTGTGCGTGTTTTGCTTGTGCGTGTTTTGCTTGTGCGTCTTTTGCTTGTGCGTGTTTTGCTTGTGCGTCTTTTGCTTGTGCGTGTTCCGCCGGTGGATATATTTTTTAAACTCTCAAGAGTTTTTACTAGACTTTTTAATTCATTGCGACTTGAATTACTTATTGTAGCATCTTTTGTATCATGAATATATTTGTATTTAGGAATTTCAGGAATTCTTTCTCTAATTTGTTCAATCGTTACGGCTTCTTTATTATTTCCTATGTACTTTTTTAAATTTTTTAAATTTTTTATATTTTCTTCATTATTTTCTATTGCTCTCCTTTTTGCATGATTTGTACTATATTTATCAAACATTTCTGACAATGTTTTATTGTGTAGTATAATTTTTGTTCGTCCGTTATTATGACTTAAAAGTTTAATTATATCATCAATCTCTTGTATTGTATATTTTTTATCTTCTTTTTCTTTTTCTTCCTCTTCCTTTAAAATTTTTTCTTTAATTTTTTCTTTCAATGCTTGATATTTCCGTGGGGTTATTTTATCATTTATTACTTCTTTTGAGTTGTTGTTGTATTTCGTGATTAAACCATCATCAAACTTCCCAGTATAAATGTATGATTTTCTGAGTTCCTCTTCAAGTTTCTTTTTCAAATTAATTTTATCCTATGTTGGTCCCATAATCTTTTGCAGTGATTCAAGTCTTGATGTATTATGAATTGTCTTGGCACTGCACATTATAATTTATATGTTAGATTTTAATATAAAATTTGAGAAAAACTATTTTATAAATAATTAAAACGCATTATTTATAATATATTTGGAGTCAATCTAAACACTGCTAGCAGTGGTCTTGTTGCCACCGCGCATGCTAATGAACTTCATTTGTTCCGGGGTCGCGCACACACAGCCAGTCGAACCGCTGTAGGCTGCTGGACAGCAACTGGGGCTGAGCGTGTTTTGGGCAAAAATCGCCATTTGTCCCTCGGGAAGCGGTTCTGAATAATCGACGTGGTTGTTTTCCAACTTAGAAAACACGTTATTCGTTGTGGTGTCTGATGACGACAACGAAGCAGTGTTGGGAGTCTCCATGACATATTCAACCGCCGCACCAACTAAAGCAAACCCTTCCTTAATACCACCTGCACAAGTACAAAATACGTTGCATGCCATGAGTCCACCGATTATCATACAGAGAAAGATAATTTCGACGCGCATCTTATTTCCTAAAATACTAATTTCCATCGCTATAAACAAGAAACAGAAAATAAAAATTTATTGCGTTTCCCTTGGAGGCAAATACCTTTCTATCGAAGAATTATAATCTTCCACGCGAACGTCGTTAACAAGAAAGCTTCCCCAATCAGTGAGTAAATGGTGGACGTACTTCGGGAAACACCCCTTCTCATCATTTGCAACCATGTCAAATGTGTTACTTACACCCAATTCCGGATCTACCACCATAATGTTGCCAGTGCATTGCAATACTTTCGTTGTGCTTCTTCCATTACCCTCGTAAAGCGTAATTTCGCGAACCCCTGATGAAATATCTCTACCGCACAGTTTTACCACGCCACATACTCGTTCTCCATGACAAAGTACATCGTTCACCTTTACATCTGCGATGCTTATCACTGTTCCATTTTTCAGTTTTACCAAACAATCCTCATGAAATCCTGCACCAAGCACTTTGTGAATATCGTCCGTATTGAAAGACGGAGACAACGGAC